>Ga0307411_10000066_pt1 | contig 31689 bp, 25 predicted proteins | sample DK1Ometagenome_2_FD_203712 | JGI IMG/M metagenome (GOLD analysis project Ga0307411, IMG submission 203712) | Maize rhizosphere microbial communities from greenhouse at UC Davis, California, United States - DK15-O-1 | ecosystem: Host-associated > Plants > Roots > Rhizosphere > Soil | place: USA...
AATGCACAGCGGCGTAGGCCATGGCGGCGCCGAAAGATGCGGGGTCAATATTGACCTCAACGGCACCTGGTCGACCGGACAACACCACACGGGTTTTCGCGCTGGCCGTGAGCACGCCGGAGATGCCGGCAACGCCAAAAACATTTCCACCCGGAGAAAAGCCGCCAGCGGCAGAAAGCGTCGGACCCGCCCCCGCCAGATAAATGTCTCCAGCCCCCACCTCAAGGCGGACGAAGTTCGATGGCAACGACGCAGTGGTCGTTACCGCCAGAACCGTACCGAGCGCTGCTTGGTGGTACGAATAGCCTTCGGGCCAAAAGGATGGATTGGCAATGCCCAACACATTGACCGGATCGGCCTCAAGTTGGATCCAGGGCGTGATGCCATCCGTCGGATCCAAATCGATCAGCTCGATATGCACCTGCTTCAATTCGGCAACCAAGCTCGGCGCATCTGCGAACGCAGACTGTCCGCCAATCAGGGCCGCAACGGCGCCAGCGAGCACCATCCGATCAAACGATTTCATTGAATCCTCCCCAGCCGTGATCGGCCTATTGAAATGCGCGGCCGATGATAAGGATGGGGCCGCGAAACACAAGCGCGATGCGGTTACGACAGTGTTCCATTTCGACCCGTCGCTTAAACTGCCGCCCGACCAATTTCCTCCAACTTCGGCCCCCAGCCGAACCAGCCGGACACACCACATATGAGCGCCATCGTTGACATCGTCGGTCGAGAAATCCTCGACAGCCGCGGCAATCCCACCGTCGAGTGCGACGTTCTCCTGGAGTCCGGCGTCATGGGCCGCGCGGCGGTGCCGTCCGGCGCGTCCACCGGCTCGCGCGAGGCCATCGAGCTGCGCGACGGTGACAAGGGCCGCTACCTCGGCAAGGGCGTGCTGCGCGCGGTCGAGCACATCAACACCGAGATCTCCGAGGCCGTGCTGGGTCTGGATGCTTCCGAGCAGGCCTTCCTGGACAAGACGCTGATCGACCTGGACGGCACCGAGAACAAGAGCCGCCTGGGCGCCAACGCGATGCTGGCCGTGTCGATGGCCGTGGCGCGCGCCGCCGCGGAAGAGTCCGGCCTGCCGCTGTACCGCTACTTCGGCGGCATGAACGGCAACCAGCTGCCCGTGCCGATGATGAACGTCATCAACGGCGGCGCACATGCCAACAACTCGCTGGACCTGCAGGAGCTGATGATCATCCCCGTGGGCGCGCCGAGCTTCCGCGAAGCGCTGCGCTGGGGTGCCGAGGTGTTCCACGCGCTCAAGAAGATCCTGCACGACAAGGGCATCTCCACCGCCGTGGGCGACGAAGGCGGCTTCGCGCCGAGCGTCGAGAGCCATGAGGCCGCCATCCAGCTGATCCTGCAGGCCGTCGACAAGGCCGGCTACCAGGCCGGCTCGCAGATCGCCATCGGGCTGGACTGCGCCGCCAGCGAGTTCTACAAGGACGGCAAGTACGTGCTCGAAGGCGAAGGCGGCATCCAGCTGACGGCGCAGGAGTGGACCGACATGCTGGCCACTTGGGTCGACAAGTACCCCATCATCTCCATCGAGGACGGCATGGCCGAAGGCGACTGGGACGGCTGGAAGCTGCTGACCGACCGCCTGGGCAAGAACGTGCAGATCGTCGGCGATGACCTGTTCGTCACCAACACGAAGATCCTGCAGGAGGGCATCTCCAAGGGCATCGCCAACTCCATCCTGATCAAGATCAACCAGATCGGCACGCTGACCGAGACCTTCGCCGCCATCGAGATGGCCAAACGTGCCGGCTACACGGCCGTCATCTCGCACCGCTCGGGCGAGACCGAGGACAGCACCATCTCCGACATCGCCGTCGGCCTGAATGCCGGTCAGATCAAGACCGGCTCGTTGTCGCGCTCGGACCGCATGGCCAAGTACAACCAGCTGCTGCGCATCGAAGAGGACCTCGGCGACGTCGCCGTCTACCCGGGCCGCGCTGCCTTCTACAACCTGAAGTGACCGAGCAGGCAAGCCACCCACTGCGGGCCGAGCGCCGGGCCGCTCCCAAGCCGGCCCGTCTGGCGATGTGCGAGCGGGGCAGGCCCCGTGAGCATCGCCGTCCCCTCGGGGGACCGACCAGACTCGCCCGCGTTCAGCGCGGCGGGGATGGGCGAGGGGCACTTTGAAAGCGCTCGCCCTGGTCCTGGCCCTTTTCCTGGTGGCCATCCAAGCCCAGCTCTGGGTGGGCCGGGGCAGCATTCCCTACGTGGCGCACCTCCGGGAGGAGGTCGCCGAGGCCAGGGCCGAGAACGACAAGGCCCGCACCCGCAATGCGCAGTTGCAGGCCGAGCTGCGTGACCTGCGCGAAGGCCTGGAGATGGTCGAGGAAAAGGCCCGCTTCGAGCTGGGCATGATCAAGGCCGACGAGGTGTTCGTGCCGGTCGCTGCCTCCCCCGCGACCTCCGCCTCAACGGCCCGGCGCTGATGCTGGCCTCCATCTGGGCGGCGCTGCTCGCGCCGGCCTTCACCGCCTTCGGCAGCCCCATCTCCTGGCTGGAGCTGGTCGCCTTCGTGCTGGCCGTCTGGATGGTCATCTGCAACATGCGGGTGAAGCTGCTGGCCTGGCCGCTGGCCTTGGTCAGCTCGCTGATGTACTTCGCGCTGTTCTGGGACGGCAAGCTCTACGGGGAGGCCGGCTTGCAGCTGGTCTTTGCCGCGCTGGCCGTCTGGGGGTGGTGGCAGTGGCGCTTCGGCCGCACGCGCGAAGGCGAGACGCTGAAGGTGCGCCGGCTCGGCCTGCAAGGTCTGGCCAGGCCGGTGCTGCTGACGCTGGCCGCCTGGCCGCTGCTGGGCGCCTTCCTGGACCGCGCCACCGACAGCCCGCTGCCCTACTGGGACGCATTCCCGACGGTCGCCAGCCTGCTGGGTCAATGGCTGCTGGCGCGCAAGTACGAGGAGAACTGGCCGACTTGGATCGTCGTCAACATGGTCAGCGTGGTGCTGTTCGGCCTCAAGGGCTACTGGCTGACCGTGCTGCTGTACGCCGGCTTCATCCCGATGAGCGTGATCGGCTGGCGCGCCTGGCGGCAGGCGGTCCAGCGTGGCGGCTCTGCGGGCAGCGCCGGTGGCTAGGCGAGTCGCGCTGCTGGGTGCCGAGTGCACCGGCAAATCCACGCTGGCCGAGGCGCTGGCGACGCGTTTCAACGCGGGTCTTGTGACCGAGTACCTGCGCGAATGGTGCGACACCCACGGCCGCACGCCACAGCGGCATGAGCAGGCCCACATCGCCGCCGAACAGGCCGCGCGCATCGAGGCCGCAGGCGGGACGCACGAGCTCGTCATCTGCGACACGACGCCGCTGATCACGGCGCTGTGCAGCCAGTACTACTTCGACGACGACTCGCTGCTGCCGGCCGCCATCGCTTTCCAGCGCCGCTGCGAGCTGACGCTGCTGTGCGCGCCGGACCTGCCGTGGGAGGCCGATGGCTTCCTGCGCGACGGCCCCGGCGTGCGAGCCGCGTTCGACGCGCGGCTGCGGGCGGCGCTGTCGGCGGGCGGCATCGCCTGGGTCGACATCGCGGGTAGTGATGCTGAACGCCGCGCCGCGGCCGCCGCGGCGCTTCAGCGGCCCAGCAGCAGGTAGTCGAACAGCTGGGTGCCCCCGGCGCCGCCCAGCGGCACCAGCATGGCCTTGAGCAGCGGCTGGTCGAAGAAGGGTGCGAAGGCGCCGCGCTGGTTGTTCTCCACCTGCGCGATCAGGCGCTTGAAGGGCTCGACGAGATCGCTCAGCGGCTTGCCGCTGCCGGCCAACCAACGCAGGTCGGCTTGCATGGATTCCAGCGCGTGGCGCCGCGTCTGCTCGGCGGCGCGCTTGAGCATGAAGGCCAGGCCGATCAGCGCGACGACGTAAAAGCTGACGCCCACCGCGATGGCCGGTGTCAGCGCCCAGTTGTCGAACAACCGGCTGCGCGCCACGACGAGCAGCGCCAGCACGACGAAAGGCCCGATGACCAGGCGCCCCACCGGCGCACTGCGCCGCGCCACCACCTGCACGTCGATCCAGTCGTCCAGCAGCGTGTGCATCGCAAAACCGCCGCCGTCCTTGACGCGGTCCTCGGGCCGGGCGTTGAAGCGCTGCGACCACAGCGCCTGGTGCTCTTCGCCGAGCGACTTGGCGAACACCTCGATGGTGGTGTCCGGGTAGAAGCTGCGGCCGGCGTTCATGTGCTGCACGAAGCGCAGCAGCAGCACGGTCGCATCGGCCACGGCGACGATGAGCAGCGGCAGCATCAGCAGGATGACGTAGAGCGTGGCCTTGACGATCTGCCGGTGCTCATCGCCGCGCACCGGCACCTCGGGGATCTGGCCCTCGGACAGCCCCAGGAATAGCAGGCCGACCAGCGCGATGGTCAGCACGAACCAGACCAGCGTGCGTGCCGCACGCGGCCTGGCCTCGCCGCGTTCGCCGTACTCCCGCCAGAGCTGTGCGAAGTCGCAGCTGAAACCCACGCCGGGCTTCCAGAACAGCACGCTGACCTGCTCGAACCAGCTCCGCACCAGCTCGCGCAGGGTGCTGCGCATGACCGGCAGCGGCGCCGGTCGCGGCAGGCGCAGCCAGTCGGAATCCTCGCGCAGCAGCTGCAGCGAGCAGGCCCAGGCCCAGTCCAGCGTCCAGAAGATGGCGAACAGCGCCAGCAGGTGAATGAGGTGCGACGGCCAGGCGCTGACGCCCTCCAGCCAGGCCACCGGCTCGCAGGTGCTGCAGTTCACGTTGCTGCGCCAGCCGTTGGCCGGCCAGGCCAGCCACAGCCAGACGGCCGCCACCATCAACAGCACGACCAGGTGCAGCCGGTCGACGCCGGCCGGCTCGTCCGGCGGCAGCGGTTGCTCGCGCCGCGCCGACAGCAGGGCCGGCAGCACGGCCAGCAGCGCGCCGAAGGCGGCCAGGCTGGCCAGCAGCAGCGCATGGATGAAGTCCAGCCGGCTGGGCAGCACGAACTCGATCAGGCTGGCAAGCACGTAGGAGAACAGCCCGGCGTGCAGGGCCACCAGCACGATGGCCGTCATGTCCATCTGCGGCTGGTTGTTCAGCGTCGCTTCGCGCAGGAAGACGCGCCGGGCCTGCCGCACGGCCGGCGTCGACGGCCAGACGAGCAGCAGCGTGCCCGTCAGCGCGATCATCAGCACGGCGACCAGGATGCGCCCGGCGTTGTTGACCGGCGGCCGCGCCTCCAGCGCATAACCGGCCAACGGCACGGCATTGCTGCGCCCGATCTCGTACAGCGATGTCTGTTGCAGCGCCTGGTCCAGCGCCGCGCGCTCGCGCAGCTTGCAGGCGTCGTCGCGGCAGCCGGCGCGGCGCGCGGCAGCGTACGTGCTGGTTTGATAGATGTCGCGCAGCGGCGGCGTGCCGGCCTGCAGGTTGACGGGCCCTTCGCCCTTGTCGGCCGATGAAGATGGCGGCGGTGGATAGAAGGCCAGCGGCAGGCTGCTCGCGACGACCAGGTTGCGCGTGAAGGCCTGGGTGCGCGGGTGCAGGTAGCGCGCGTCCATGTCCGTCGTGAAGAACATCTTGTCCGGGAAGTCTTCATGCAGCGCCTGCAGCACGAGCAGTTTGTCGTGGACGTCGTTGGCGAAGATGCCGATGGCGCCGATGCGTGGCAGCTGCGGGTTGGTGTCGCTGCGCTTGAGGTCGGCGCCCAGGCGGCGCAGGTAGTCGAGCTGGTCGCGGCTCTCGGGCCATTCCAGGGTCGGGGCGGCCTTGGCCGCCGTCGCCGCGGGCTGGCTTTCCCGCGACGTCACGCCGTCGATGCCGCGGAAGAAATACACCACCTCGAACATCAACCCCTTCTCGTCGCCGCCCAGGCGGTGCTTGAGTTCGGCCACGAGCGACTGTGCGTACAGGGAATCACGCTCCGCCACCACGACGACGCGGCGCTTGCTGTCGTGTGGCAGGCGCAGCCGGATCTCGCTCTCCAGCTTGCGGATCAGGTCACCGTCATTGCCGACGGTGCGCTGCAGCGCCACCTGGCGGTTGTTGCCGGTGATGCGGTTGAACTGGTCGGTGACGAAGGCGTCCAGGTCCTGCCGGTTCAACTCCGACAGCATCCGGTTGGGCGCCGTCGAGGCCGAGTTGTAGAACTCCGCGGCCGACAGCAGCTGGTAGCCCTCCAGCACCTCGGCGTCCAACACCGGCCCGCCCTGCTTGCCCAGGCTGACGCAGCGCTGCGCCGTCGCCACGGCAGCGGAGGTCCCGCTGGCGGGCATGTTGTAGCGGTCGGCGGCGCAGCGCAGATCGGCCAGGGCCAGGCGCAACGCGTCGGTGGAGGAAGGCCCGATGACGGCCAGGCTGGGCAGTCCGTCGTCCGCCTGGCCGCCGTGGCCCACCGCCGTGAAGCGGGCGTTGGCGCGGGCGCCGATGCCCATCAGCTGCTGCGTCAGCAGCGCCAGCGAATCGAGCTTGCGGTTCGGCAGCGAGTTCTCATCCACCCACAGCACGGCCACCTGCGCATAGCGGCTGGCTCGCCCCGCACGACCGGGCTTGTCACGATGCCCGGTGCGCAGCGTCAGCAGCTCGTAGGGCACGACGAAGGGTGCCCGCGCCTTGTTGGGGACCGGCGCCGGGTTGGGGCCGGAAGCGGCGGGACCGGCCGGCAGGCTGGCTGACGCCGCCTGAGGCTTGGCCGCCACCGACGTCGGCGCCGGCACCGGCGCCGGATTCAGCAGGTCGAACTCCAGCAGGCTCAGCCGCTCGGCGTTGTCCGGCACGTAGTCCATGGCCAGCAGCCCGGCCAGGGCCGCGTAGCGCACGCGCCGACGCGCCTCCTCGGCACCGACGAAGTCCGCCCCGGGCAGCAGGCCCAGCACCAGCAGCGTGTCGTCCAGGTGCTGGTCGTGGTCACGATCCAGCTTGGCCAGCATCTGGCGCGGGTCGCGCGCCTGCTCGACGCCGTCACGGCAGCCGCCGTCCAGCTCCTTGGACACCTGCTTGCGGAAGCGCTCGCAGCGATCGGCGCGCTCGCTTTCGTAGCGCCGCAGCGCAGCGAACGGGTCTTCCCAAAGCCGCGCGTTGACCTCCAGCTCAGGATCCAGCGGCGCCTGGGCGCGCGGCTTCTCCGGCGGGCGCAGCGGTTCGAAGGCATGCGGCACCAGCTGGGTGCTGGCCACGAAAGCCACCAGCACCGCCGCACTTGCCCACGGGAAACTGCCGAAGCCGCCCTTGGAGTCCGCCATCGCTCACTCCCGGCCCTGCAAAAACAAGGCAAGCCGACAAAGTCTCAGCTCAGCAGGGCGGCGTCAATCACTAGGGGCCAGCACATCCTCAGAACGCATGAGGCCCGCGTTGCTCTCTGGCTACTGCAGGCTGCCCCCCGGGCGCTCGGGCTGGTTGCCGCCCGGCATGAACAGCGCGCCGACGTCCACGGCATCGAAGCGGTAGTGGCGGCCGCAGAAATCGCAGGCGATCTCGATCTCGCCCCGCTCGGCGAGCACGCTGTCGGCCTCCTCGCGGCCCAGGCCCCGCAGCATCTGGCCGACGCGCTCGCGCGAGCAGGTGCAGGCGAAACGCGGCGCCGTCACTCCCGCCAAGGGTTCGAAGCGCGTCACCGTTTCCTCCCAGAACAGGCGGCGCAGGATGGTGTCGGCATCGAGCGTCAGCAGTTCCTCGGCAGTCAACGTGGCGGCCAGGATGGAGATACGGTTGAAGGCGTCGGACAGCCCGATGTCGTCTTCATTGCGGCGGCCCTCCAGGTTGCCCTCGCCCTCGACCGGCAGGCGCTGGATCAGCAGGCCGGCAGCGATGTCGCCATTCGCCGCCAGCACGAGCTTGGTGTCGAGCTGCTCGGACTGCAGCATGTAGTGCTCCAGCACCTCGCTCATCTTCTGCAGCGGCTCGCGCTGGTCGCCATGCAGCGGCACGACGCCCTGGTAGGGCTGCTGGCCAGGCAACTTGTCCTTCGGGTCTAGCGTGATCGCGCAGCGGCCCTGGCCACGCAGGTTGACCATCGCTTCCAGCGTCGCGCCGGGCTCCACCGTGCCGATGCACTTGGCCGTGGCCCGGAACGCCAGGTCGGGCTGCGCCTCGGCCACGGCCAGCTTCACGGGGCCGTCGCCCATCACCTGCAGCACCAGCGCGCCGTTGAACTTGATGTTGGCCTGCATCAGCACGGCCGCGGCGCTCATCTCGCCGAGCATGTCGCGCAGCTCGGGCGGGTACTCGCTGCCCGGTTCGCGGCGGGCCAGCACCTCGCGCCAGGCGTCGGTCAGACGCACCAGCATGCCGCGCACCGGCAGGCCGTCGAACAAAAATTTGTGGAGTTCACTCATCGGATTCTTTGCAGCCCGTCGCGATAGCGGCGGCCGTTGTTGACGTAGTGGGCCGCGCTGGCCTTCAGGCCGGCGATCTGCGCCTCGTTCAGCTGGCGCACGACCTTGGCCGGTGCGCCGACGATGAGGCTGCCGTCCGGAAACTCCTTGCCTTCCGTCACCAGCGCGCCGGCCCCGACGATGCAGTTGCGGCCGATGCGGGCGCCATTCAAGACCACGGCCCCGATGCCGATGAGGCTTTCGTCACCCACCGTGCAGCCGTGCAGCATGACCTGGTGGCCGACCGTCACGTCCTCGCCGATGACCAGCGGTGACCCATGGTCGGCATGCAGCACCGAGCCGTCCTGGATGTTGCTGCCGGCACCGATCGTCAGCGTGTCGCTGTCGCCGCGCAGCACGGCGTTGAACCAGACGCTGACGCCCTGCCCAAGCGTCACGCGGCCGATGACCTCGGCGCTGTCGGCCACCCAGGCCGATTCCGCCACGTCGGGAATGTGCTCGTCGAGCTGGTAGATCGCCATCGCGGGCCTCCCGTCAAAACGGTGAATTTTAGAATCCGGTCAATGTCTGAACTCCGCCTGGCCACGCTCGGCCCTCTGTTGATGATCGACGCGCCCGCCAAGGCCGCGGCCACGCTGTCCATCGACACCGGCCTGCCGGTCGACACCACGGCCGAGATCGCCGAGCCCCCCGGCATTCCCGGCCGGCCCGAGCGCCCGCTTCTCGTCGAGCACATCAGGCTCAAGCCACCGTCCATGCGCACGCCGGCCGGCGTCGCGGCGCTGGTGCATGCCATCGCCCACATCGAGTTCAACGCCATCAACCTGGCGCTGGACATCTGCTGGCGCTTCCCCGGCATGCCCGAGGCCTTCTACCGCGACTGGCTGCGCATCGCGCAGGAAGAGGCCAAGCACTTCACGCTGCTGCGCGAGCACCTCCTGAACCTCGGCTTCGACTACGGCGACTTCGACGCCCACAACGCGCTGTGGGACATGGCCGAGCGGACCCGGCACGACCTGCTGGCCCGCATCGCGCTCGTGCCACGCACGCTGGAGGCGCGCGGCCTGGACGCCTCGCCCGCCGTCAAACGCAAGCTCGTCGGCGCCGGCGACCACCGCGCGGGCGAGATCCTCGACGTCATCCTGCATGACGAGATCGGCCATGTGGCCGCCGGCAACCGCTGGTACCGCTTCGTCTGCGAACAGCGCGGGCTGGACCCGATCACCACCTACGCCGAGCTCGCAACGCGCTACCAGGCGCCCAAGCTGCGCGCGCCGTTCAACCTGGAAGCCCGCCGCGCCGCCGGCTTCAACGAGGCGGAGCTGGCCGCGCTGACCCAGCCTTGACACTGGCCTAGTGGGAACCCTTGGACGTCGTCAAATTCTGACCAACCCGTCAAACTCCCTCTAGACTTTGCCGTTGCTTCCGAGGAGCCCCGCATGAGCGCTGACGTTTCCAAGCTTGACGCCTACTGGATGCCGTTCACGGCCAACCGCCAATTCAAGCAGGCGCCGCGCCTCTTGACCGGCGCCGACGGCATGTTCTTCCGTGACGACAAGGGCCGCGAGGTGCTCGACGGCATCGCCGGCCTGTGGTGCGTCAATGCCGGCCATAACCGCCCGAAGATCGTCCAGGCGATCCAGGACCAGGCGGCGGAGCTGGACTTCGCGCCGCCGTTTCAGATGGCCCATCCCAAGGCCTTCGAGCTGGCCGAACGCCTGGCCGCCATCGCGCCGGCGGGCATGAACCGCGTGTTCTTCACCAACTCGGGTTCCGAATCGGTGGACACGGCGCTGAAGATGGCCATCGCCTACCACCGCGTGCGCGGCGAAGGCGCGCGCACCCGCCTCATCGGCCGCGAGCGCGGCTATCACGGCGTGAACTTCGGCGGCATCTCGGTCGGCGGCATGGTCGCCAACCGCAAGATGTTTGGCAGTCTGCTGGCGGGCGTCGACCACATCCGCCACACGCACGACCCGGCGCGCAATGCGTTCTCGGTCGGCATCCCACAGCATGGCGCCGAGTTCGCCGACGACCTGGAGCGACTGGTCGCGCTGCATGACGCGTCGACCATCGCGGCCGTCATCGTCGAGCCGGTCGCCGGCTCCACCGGCGTGCTGATCCCGCCGCAGGGCTACCTGCAGCGGCTGCGCGACATCTGCGACAAGCACGGCATCCTGCTGATCTTCGACGAGGTCATCACCGGCTTCGGCCGCACCGGCAGTCCCTTCGGCGCGCAGACCTTCGGCGTCACGCCGGACCTGATGACCGTGGCCAAGGGCATCACCAACGGCTGCGTGCCAATGGGCGCCGTGTTCGCGCAGCAGAAGATCCACGACGCCTTCATGACCGGACCCGAGCACCTGATCGAGTTCTTCCATGGCTACACCTACTCGGCCCATCCGCTCGCCTGCGCCGCAGGGCTGGCGACGCTGGACACCTATGCCGAGAGCGAGCTGCTGACCCGCGCCGGCCTAATGCAGGACGAGTTCGCCAAGGCGCTGCACTCGCTGCGCGACGAACCCAACGTCATCGACGTGCGCAACATCGGCCTGGTCGGTGGCGTGGAACTCAAGCCCCTACCGGGCGAGCCGGCCAAGCGCGCCTTCAACATCTTCCTGGACTGCTGGGACAAGGGCCTGCTGATCCGCACGACGGGCGACACCATCGCCCTGTCGCCGCCGCTGATCATCGAGAGCAGCCACATCGAACGCATCATCGACACGCTGCGCGGCGCGCTGCGGCGCGCGGCGTAGCGCCGAACGGCACCGACTTGCTACTGCACTAGACTGCGCGCCGCGTTGCGGCCCCCAGCCGCGTCAGCCGCGCCCAAGGATCTCGATGAAGTTGTTCGCCCGTTGCGCCCTCGCCGCCAGCCTGACGCTGGCCGCCCTGCCCGGCCTCGCCCAGACCCTCACCTACCTCGGCCAGCAGATCGTGCCCACCGGCACGAGCTTTCGAGGCCTGCCGGTGGGCGGCCTGTCGAGCCTCGATTACGTGTCTGCCACCGGCCACTACCTCGCCATCTGCGATGACCGCAGCGAGCGCGGACCGGCGCGCTTCTATGAGCTGACGCTGGACCTGGCCAAGTTCCGCCGCAGCGCCGACCCGGGCGACGCGGGCGTCGGCTGGGTCGACATGACGACCATGCTGGATGTCGATGGTCAGCCCTTCGGCCGCAACCAGATCGACCCCGAGAGCCTGCGCCTGGACGCCAGGCGCAACCTCATCTACTGGAGCAACGAGGGCCAGCGCACCTCCGCGTTGACGCAAAACCCGACGATGCGCCGCATGCATCCCGACGGCAAGCCGGCCGGCGAGTTCGCGGTGCCGGCGTATTTCAATCCCGCTGGCAGCGTCGGCGGGCTGGCCGCCGGGGACCTGGGCGTCTACAACAACCTCGCCTTCGAGAGCGTCGCCATCACGCCCGATGGCCGCACGCTGTGGACGATGTCCGAGAACGGCCTGGCCCAGGACAGCCCGCCGGCGGCGGTGGGCCGCGGCAGCCGCGCCCGCATGCTGGCTCTCGACCTCGAAACCGGCAAGCCCGGCGCCGAGTACGTCTACGAGGTCGGGCCGGTGCCCTTCGCGCCCGCCCGCCCGGGCGACTTCTCGACCAACGGCGTGCCGGACATGCTGGCTCTGTCGGCCACCGAGTTCATCGTCATCGAACGTGCCTTCGCCGTGGGCGCGTTGACGCCGGGGGCCGCGGCCCACACCAAGCAGCCCACCAGCAACACCATCAAGCTCTACCGCATCGACACCCGCGGCGCAACGGACGTGTCCGGCTGGCCCAGCATCAAGGGCCGCGACGTCGTGCCCGTCAAGCGCACGCTGCTGCTGGACCTGTCCTCGCTGAAGAACGACGACGGCAGCGTGCTGGCGCTGGACAACGTCGAGGGCGTCACGTTCGGCCCGCTGGTCGACGGCAAGCGCACCTTGATCCTCGCGTCCGACAACAACTTCAATCCGGCGCAGTTCACGCAGTTCATTGCGCTGGTGATCGACTAGCCCCTCGCCCGGTCTTGCGTCGGCTGAACGCCGGCAAGCACATCGCCAGACGGGCCGGATTGGGAGTGGCCCGGCGCTCGGCCCGACAGGAAAGCCAATGCATCCGATCCCCTGGCGCGCCTACCTGCTGCTGACGGCCAGCACCAGCCTCGTCGGCAGCTACGTCGGCCTGTCCAAGCTGCTGGTCGCGGCCTTTCCGATCTTTCTGCTGGCCGGCCTGCGCTTCGGCCTCGCGGCCCTGCTGATGCTGCCCTGGCTGAAGAAGCCGGCCCACGAGGCGCCACTGGACGCACGTTCCAGGCGGCTGCTGTTCCTCGAGTCCTTCCTCGGCAACTTCCTGTTTTCGATCTGCATGCTGTTCGGCCTGCGGCAGAGTTCGGCCGTCGTCGCGGGCGTCATCATGGCCGGCATCCCGGCGGCGGTGGCGCTGCTGAGCTGGGCCGTGCTGCGCGAGCGCCCGGGCGGCCGCACGCTGGTGGGCATCGCCTGCGCAGTGGGCGGCATCGCGCTGGTGGCAACGGCCAGGCAGGGCGGCGCCGAGACCACGCCGCTGGGCGTGCTGCTGCTGACCGCGGCCGTGTTCTGCGAGGCCTGCTACGTCGTCATCGGCAAGCAGCTGACGGCCGGTCTGGGCCCCAAGCGCATCAGCGCGCTGATCAACCTCTGGGGCCTCGTGCTGGTTGCGCCGCTGGCGATCTGGCAGGCCTTCAGCTTCGACTTCGGTGGCCCGCGCGCGCTCGACTGGGCGCTGCTGGGCTACTACGCCGCCACCGCCAGCGTCGTCACCGTCTGGCTGTGGATGGCCGGCCTGCAGGGGCTGCCGGCGGCCAAGGCGGGGGTGTTCATGGTGTTCCTGCCCATCAGCTCCGCGCTGATCGGCCTGGCCCTGGGCGAGGCAATGTCCGTCACGCAGGCGCTGGCCTATGGCCTGGCCTTATTGGGTGTGCTGCTGGCGACATGGCCTGCGAAATCCGCGCCTCGTTAGGATGACGGCATGCCGTCCCTGGAAGCCGATCTCGCCCGCTGGCGGGAGCATCTCAACCGTTTTGCCGCCCTGCTGGGCCATCCGCCCGACCGCAGTGCACCGCCTGGCGCTGCCACCGCGCCGGGGCATTGCCTGATCTTCGCGCCTCATCCCGATGACGAATGCATCGTCGGCGCCCTGCCGCTGCGCCTGCAGCAGGAGGCCGGCTGGCGCGTCAGCAATGTCGCCGTGACGCTGGGCAGCAACCCCGAGCGCCGTGAGTCGCGCTGGGCGGAGCTGCAGGACGCCTGCGGCGTGCTCGGCTTCAGCTGCATCCGCGTTGGCGCGGAGGGCCTGTCCGACGTGCGCGCCGACACGGCCGAGCGTCAGCCGCGGCTGTGGCAGCTGCATGTCGACACCATCGCCACGCTGCTGGCCCAGCATCGCCCGGCGCTCGTGCTCGCGCCGCACGCGCTGGACGACAACCCGAGCCACCGCGGCGTGCACCGCCTCGTCGTCGAAGCCATCGCGGCAGCGCGGCTGGACACGGTGCTGGCCCAAACCGAGTTCTGGTCCACCCAGCCCTCGCCCAACGCGCTCGTGCAGACCAGCATCGCCGACACGGCCCGGCTGATCGCCGCGCTGGAGCGCCACGTGGGCGAGATCGAGCGCAACCCCTACCACCTGCGCCTGCCCGCCTTTCTGGCCGACGCCGTGCGCCGTGGCGGCGAACTGGTGCTGGGCGCCGGCGAGGCGCCACCCGACTTCGCCTTCGCCACCCTCTACCGTCTCGTCGCCTACCGTGCCGGCCAGCCCGCCGCCGAACTGCCGCGCCGCATCTTCCCTGCCGACCAGCCCCTGTCGACATCCGCCCTGCTCCAGCCATGACCTCACCGACCCACCTCCGTGTCCACCAGTTCGCCGGCCTGCAGTCCGGCCCCAAGATCCTCGTCACCGGCGCGGTGCATGGCAACGAGATCCACGGCACCCAGGCCATGACCGAGATCATTCGCCAGCTCGACGCGGGCGAGCTGACGCTGCTGCGCGGCACGCTGACGCTGGTGCCCATCGTCAACCCGCTGGCTCACCAACTGAACCGCCGCGAGGGTGACCGCAACCTCAACCGCAACCTGCGCCCGCCCGTCATCGCGCATGACTTCGAGGACCGCATCGCCAAGCAGCTGTGCCCGCTGATCGCCCAGCACGACGGCATCCTCGATCTGCACAGCTTCCAGGGCCAGGGCCCCGCCTTCGCCATGATCGGCCCGCGCAACAACAGCGGCGAGCTGGAGCCGTTCTCGCAGGAAGCCACCGAGTCCGGCCTGGCCGCGGTGCTCGGCGTCGGCCGCATCGTCGAGGGCTGGCTGTCGACCTACGCGCTGGGCCTGCAGCGCCGCCAGCAACGCGAACACGACGGCTCGCGCCGCGCCGCACTGATTTCCGACCCGCATTACGGCGTTGGCACCACCGAGTACATGCGCTCCACCGGCGGCTGGGCCATCACGCTGGAATGCGGCCAGCATCTGGATCCGAACGGCCCCGAGGTCGCACGCCTGGCCATCCTGCGCTCGCTGGTGTTTCTGGGCATGCTCGATGCGAGCGCCGTCGAGCCGCACCGCCCGGCGCGGCCGCCGGAACTGCTGCAGCTCTACGACGTCATCGACCGCGAGGACATGGGCGACCGCTTCGAGCGCGAATGGGCCAGCTTCGATGCCATCGAGAAGGGCCAGCGCATCGGCACCCGTGCCAGCGGCGAACCCGTGCTGGCGCCCAGCGAAGGCCGCATCGTCTTTCCGAACGTGAAGTCGCTGCCCGGCACCGAGTGGTTCTATCTGGCGCGGCCCAGCGACCGCCGGCTTTGAGCCGATGAGACTGTTCGCGGCGCTGCTGATGCTGGCGGCCCTGCTGCCGGCCGTCGCCGAGGAGGCGGCGCCGACAACGCAGATCGTCACGATTCCCTACATGGAGCGCGAGGCGCAGCACCGCGTCTACGCCGACCAGCTGCTCACGCTGGCGCTGGAGCTGTCGCGCGACCGCTATGGCCCATATCGCGTGGTCCAGCAGCGCGAGGAAACCGTCATCCGCCGCCAGCTGCTGCAGCTAGAGCAAGGCGACAGCCTGTCCGTCGCCGTCGCCATGCCGACGCAGGAATGGCTGGATGGCGCCCTGCCAGTGCGGGTGCCCATCATGCGGGGCCTGCCGAGCTTCCGCCTCTTCCTCGGGCGCCGTAGCGATCTGCCGCTCTTTGAATCGGTCCGGACGGTCAACGACCTGAAGGCCCTCCCCATCGGCCAGGGGCCGGGCTGGTCTACCGGCAAGCTCCTGGAGGACAACGGCTTCAAGGTCGTCTACGGCGGCGCCCACCCGACGCTGATCCCGATGCTCCACTCGGGGCGCTTCCAGCTGCTGATGCGCGGCGTCTACGAGGTCGAGCCAGAGCTGCGGGCGCAGCAGCAGGCCTACCCCGACCTCGTCGTCGTCGACAACTTCGCCGTCTACACCTACATGCCCATGTACTTCTTCGTCGCCAAGAGCCAGCCCCGACTGGCCGAGCGGCTGGCGTACGGACTGAAGAAGGCGCACGCCAACGGCCAGATGGACCGGCTCTTCAACCACGCGTTCCGCGACAGCCTGAAGCTGCTGAAGAACAAGCGGCTGATGATCTTCCACGTGCCCAACACCAACATCGACAAGAGCTTCTTCGAGCGCGACAAGCCCTACCTGCTGGACGCCATCGTTGCGCTCGAGAAGGCGGCAAGCACCGCCCGCTAGCCCATCGTCCCGCGAGCCTGCATGGCCTCGCGCCAGCGGCGCAGGTGCGGGTGTTCGTCGCCCAGCTTGACCTTCACGACACGCGCGAAATCCACCGCCACGACGGCCGTGATGTCGGCGATGCTGAACTGCCCGGCCGCAATGAAGTCGCGCCCCGCCAGATGGGCGTCCAGCGTCGCGAAGAACCGCTGCACGCGGTCCAGGCCGCGCTGGGCCAGCTCCGGAATCTGCGCATAGTCGACCGGCCCGGTCAGCGCCCGGTTCGCCATCGCCGGGCTGCTGTTGCGAAAGGCCTCGGCGATGGCGAGCAGGCCCTCGAACTCGATGCGCCACTGCCAGCCGGCGACCTCTGCCTTGTCCAGCGGCGTGCGGCCGAGCAGCGGTGGCTCGGGGAAGCGCGCCTCGACGTAGGCCGCAATCGCGGCGTTGTCGGTCAGCACCGGGCCCTCGTCCGTCACCAGGGCCGGCACCGTGCACTGCGGATTGATCCGGCGGTAGGCCTCGCTCAGCTGCTCGCCGCCGCGCAGGTCCACCTGCACCGTCTCATGCGGCACGCCCTTCTCGGCCAACAGGATGCGCGCGCGGCGCGGGCTGGGCGCGGTGGCGCAGTCGTACAGGGTGATCATGGCGCCACCTTGTCCTGCGTCTTCGTGTCGAAGTCGCTGGCGTCATGGCGCTCCTGCAGCTGGCTGCTCGGTTCGCCCCAGGTGCGGTTCACCTTGCGGCCGCGCCTGACGGCCGGGCGTTGGGCGATCTCGTCGGCCCAGCGGATCACGTGCCGGTACTCGTGCACCGACAGGAACTCGCCCGCGCCATAGAGCTGGCCCTTGGCCAGTGCGCCATACCAGGGCCAGGTCGCCATGTCGGCAATCGTGTACTGCTCGCCGGCCATGTACCGGCGCTCGGCCAGCAACCGGTCCAGCACGTCGAGCTGGCGCTTGACCTCCATCGCATAGCGGTCGATGGGGTACTCCTGCTTGGTCGGCGCGTAGGCATAGAAATGGCCGAAGCCGCCGCCCAGGAAGGGCGCGCTGCCCATCTGCCAGAACAGCCAGCTCAGACACTCGGCACGCTCGGCCCCGCCAGCCGGCAGGAAGGCGCCGCCGAACTTCTCGGCGAGATAGACGAGGATGGCGCCCGACTCGAACACGCGCACGGGCGGCCCCCCAGGCAGGCCGCTGCGATCCACCAGCGCCGGGATCTTGGAGTTGGGATTGGCCTGCACGAAGCCGCTGCCGAACTGTTCGCCCGCGTTGATGCGGATGAGCCAGGCGTCGTACTCGGCGCCCGTGTGGCCCAGCGCCAGCAGTTCCTCCAGCATCACGGTCACCTTGATGCCGTTGGGCGTGCCCAGCGAGTAGAGCTGCAGCGGATGCCGGCCGACCGGCAGCGGCTGGTCGTGCGTCGGCCCTGCCACCGGCCGGTTAATGTTGGCGAACTGGCCGCCGGAGTTCTTGTTCCAGGTCCAGACCTGGGGCGGGGTGTAGTCAGGCGTCGGGTCGGTCATGCAGGCCAGGCGTGAGTTGCGGGGGATTCAATCCCGGCAACGCTAGCGCAAAAGCCTGTTTCCCGTTTCGCTTGACGTGATAAAGGGCCTCATCGGCCACGCGCACCAGGTGCTGCGGCTCGCTGCCGTGCAGCGGCAGGCAGGCCACGCCGATGCTGACGCCGACGCTGACGACCTGGCCGGTGGACAGCGTGACGGGCTGCGACAAGCCGTCGATGAGGTCGCGCATGACCTGGCCCAGCACGGCGTCGCCCGGCCCCACGTCCCGCAGCGCGACGAGGAACTCGTCGCCGCCCAGGCGCGCGATCAGGTCCGACGAGCGCCGCACCGCCGTGCGCATGCGTTCGGCGCAGGCCACCAGCACTTCGTCGCCGCTGGCATGGCCATGGGTGTCGTTGATCTGCTTGAAGCCGTCCAGGTCCACGCAGGCCACGCACAGCGCCGCGTCGCGCGCCTGCGTCTCGGCGACGAAGCGCTCCAGCGTCGCCTGTCCCGCCGCGCGGTTCTTCAGCTGCGTCAGCGAATCGTGCTCGGCACGGTGGCGCACGGCGTTTTCATCGCTCTTGCGCTCGGTGATGTCGTAGATGACGCCCTCCACCGTCTGGCCGTCCACGCGCTGCACCGAGATCAGGCAATGCACCCAGCGCCGTTCCTCGCCGAGCTGCACCAGCTCGAGGTCGGCCGACACGGTCTCGCCGCGGGCCGCGGCCTCGTCGATCATCTGCCGCACCAGCTCGGGCCGGTTGAAGACGCGGCTGATGAAGTCGTCCTCGCTGAGGGTGCGCAGCTCCTCCATGGGCAGGCCGACGACGCGTGACACCGTCGGGTTGCCGTTGATGAGGCGGCCGCCCTCGTTGAGCACGAAGATGCCGGCGCTGCTGGAGTCGAAGATCTGCCGGTACTGCGCCTCCATGGCCTCCACCTCGGCGCGCAGGCGGCGCTCGGTCTGCAGCTGGCGCTCGTTGGCTTCCAGCAGCGTGTTGGCGCCCGCGATCAGCACGCCGATCTCGTCGCCCGCATGGCCCTCGGGCGTCTGCAGCCGCTCGCCCGAGCCCGGCGCCATGCGCCGCATCGCGCTGGCCAGCCGCACGATGGGCCGCGACACCATGCGCGCGGCGAGCAGGTACAGCACCAGTGCCAGCAGCGCCGCCTGGCCGGCCATCACCGCCGCCAGCGTGTAGGCCTCGCGGTCGGCATCGGCCTGCACCTGGGCGTCGTTCAGGTGGATGCGCAGCTGCCCCAGCCGCTCGTTGGCGTCGAACGGCGAGACCAGCGGCCGCGTCACCAGCGTCGCGCCGCTGCGCGCCGTCGCATGCGTGCGCATCACCTGGGCCAGCGCCCGGCCATCGGCCGCGATCACCTCGACGCCGTCGACCAGCTCGTTGCGCGCCAGGCCGCCCGCCACCTCCTGCAGCAGCACGGTGTCATTGGCATAGGCGCCGATGGCCAGCGTCTTCTCGACGGCTGTCGCCAGCGCCTCGACGCTGCTGCGGCCGCTCGCCAGCGCGCGCGCCTGGGCGAACTGGTAGGCCACGGTCGCCGCGATCACGGCCAGCAGCGCGGCGGTCGCGAACACCACCAGCATGAAGCGCAGCTGCAGGCTGTTCGCGCCACGCACGCGGGGCGCGCCGGGAGGTGTCATTTCGCGGACGCTTCCTTGATGACCAGCACGGTGCGCAGGCCGGCGTCCGTCGGCTCCTTGCTGAGCCAGCCCAGGGCGCTGGGATTGCGGCGCAGGATGCCGGCCACGGCCGTCTCGTCGGGCAGCGCCTGGGGCGGCACGCTCTGGCCAGAGAACATCAGCCGCGACCAGTAGCTGTTGACCTGCGCGACGCTCATGCCCGTCAGCGCCTGGTAGAAGGCCGCGCGGCGCGGATGGTCGCGCGGCAGGTCGAAGATCAGCGCGAAGTCGCCGTTGGCAAAGGCGCGGCTGCGGCCCATGAAGAGGTCGACGGCTTCCTTCTGCGTCAACGTGCGCTGCGGGTTGCTGGCATGCACGACGACGTAGAAATCGGCCTGCGCCGGCTGCGCGCCGGCAAGCAGCGCCACGGCGGCGAGTTGAAGGAGCAGCTTGCGCGGCGCCATGGCTTCAGAAGATGAAGTCCACGACAGCGGTCGCCACGTTGGCCCGGCCGGCCGAGCCTTCGGCGTTGGTCCACAGGCCCGGTCCGCCGGCATGGACGTGGATGCGGTCCCACTGCAGCTTCAGCGCGGCCTGCGGATGGAAATCCCAGCGGGCACCGACGGACCAGCCGGATTGATGCACGCGCGAGCGGTTGACGGCGTCCGTGATCAGCGTGCCCAGCATCTGGGATTGCACCGCGCCCGCGGGGCCCAGCACCGGCGTCAGCACCGCCTGCCAGGCGGGCATCGGCGTCACCGGCATCGCGTCGCGCGTGTGGCCGTAACCGATGTAGGGCGTCCAGTCGCCCAGGCGATGGCCGACGGTGGCATAGGCCGAGGACTGCTTGACCAGCGGCGCGGCCGAGATGCGCACGACCTCGGCGCTCCATTGCCAGTCGGCCCGCTCGTAACGCAGGCCCAGTTCCAGGAAGGTGGCCCAGATGGCGGACACGCCCAGGCGGTCGCGCAGCGCCTGCGCCTGTTCGGCCACGGCGGGGATGGGCAGGCTGCGGAGCTGGCCCAGTGCGTCGATGGCGGCCTGGGTGCTGCTCAGGTCGAGCTCGATGCGGGTGCGCGCCCCGCTGGCACGCAGCAGCAGGCCGCCCTCCTCTCGCGACAGCATGAGGCCGACGACATCGCGCACGCGGCCTGGCTCGGCGGTATGGAAGTCGCCGATCTGCGCGGTGCCGACCATCAGCTTGGCGCGCCATTGCGCGTCACCCTGGAACCAGCTGCGTGCGATGTCGCCGCCATCCAGCGTCGTCGGCAGCGTGGCGTAGAGCTCGACCGGCGGCCGCGCAGCCATGAAGCCGTAGCCGACGTTGCGGTAGTCCGCCATCAGGAAGGCATCGAGATTGACGCGGCCGACGCGCAGCGTCCAGTCCGCGTTGGGCCGGTAGGCGGCATAGGCCCATTCCAGCGCGTCGCCGTCGCCGGCGTAGGCGCCGCGCTTCCTGGCGATGGCCTGGGCCACCAGCTCGAACCGGCTGCCGAGGCTGTAGTTCAGCTGCACGCCCAGGCGCGTGTCGACGTCGTGGCGCCAACGCTCGTCGCTGCCGCCCTGGGTCACCTCGCGGCGATAGCCCCAGCCGGCCGGGGCGTCGACGTGGCTCAAACCCACGCTGCCAAAGCCGCTGAGGCGCAAGGAGGGAGCGGCGACGTGCGGGTCGGCGTCCTGCGCCTGGGCACCGCCCGCCGCGGCGGTCACGGCGGCAACGGCTGCACCAGCGAGCAAGCCACGGATCAATCTTGCAAGGGTCTGGACGGACATGGCGGACAAGGTACTGCAGACCCATTATTAGGTTCATGCCGGCCCAGGCCACAAGCCCCACGGCGGCCAGCCGCAACCCCGTCACGCTTGTGTCCACCTTGCAAACCCTGGGGTTGTCGCCCGCCCGTGAAAATGCCACGCATGCGTATCGACTTCATCTCCGACATCGTCTGCCCGTGGTGCGCCATCGGCCTGTATTCGCTCGAAGCCGCGGCCGCGCGCATCCCGGGCCTGACGCTGGACCTGCACTTCCATCCGTTCGAGCTGAACCCCGGCATGGGCCCCGAGGGGCAGGACATCGAGGAGCACCTGGCCGAGAAGTACGGCGCCGGCCCGGCCCAGCTGGCCGGCACGCGCCAGGCCATCCGCGAGCGCGGCGCGGCGCTGGGTTTCGACTTCCACATGGAGGCGCGCAGCCGCATCTACAACACCCGCGACGCCCACCGCCTGCTGCACTGGGCCGACGAGGCCTTCGGCGCCGCCGTGCAGCGCGCGCTCAAGGTGTCGCTGCTGAAGGCGTACTTCACGGAGGGCCGCAACGTCTCCGACCCGGCCGTGCTGCTGCAGGTCGCGACGGCTGCCGGGCTGCCCGAGGCCGACGCACGCGCGCTGCTGGCCAGCGACCGCTACGCGGCCGAGGTGGCGGCGGCGGAGCGTGAGGTGCAGGCCCAGGGCATCCACGCCGTGCCGGCCATCATCATCAACCAGCGCCACCTGATCCAGGGCGGGCAATCGGTCGAGGTGTTCGAGCGGATGCTGCGGCAGGTGAAGGCCGAGACTTCCTGACGAAGCCGGCATTCCCACCGCTGTGGATGCGCGGCGGGCGACGCCTGCCTAGGCTGCTCTCCTTGCAGAGGAGCCCACGGTGAAGACCTGCCTCGCCCTGTCCGCGCTGCTGGTGGCCGCGACCGCCCTCGCCGCCCCGCCCACGGCGGAGAACGCCTTCCACATCCGCCAGGCCAACAGCGCCAACAGCGGCAACCACGCGACGGGCGACATCCTCGTCTGGGGCATACAGAGCGTGCAGCCGCCGGCAGGCAGCCCGGGCGCCTACGTCTACGGCACCTCGGGCATCTGTCCGACGGGCAAGACCTGCGACTCATTCGCCACCGATCTCGACTGGTTCAAGCAGCGCCTGTACGAGCGCGACTGGACGCTGCTGCCGCACCAGTACTTCGCGTCCACGCCGTACAACGCAGCGCTGACCGGTTCCTGGCGCCTGCTGCTGTCGACCGCGTCCAACTACTCGGCCGGCAACACGCTGACGGTGCAAACGCCCACGCTGGGCGACGTCGGCGCCATGCCGTTCGTCGAATCGATGACGGTCAGCGGCTCCGGCCTCACGCCGACGCTCCAATGGACGCTGCCTGGCAGCACACCCGACGGCATCGATCTGATGCGCATCCGCGTCCAGGACAACAGCCACCCGGTCACCGTCGAGGCCCGCAACGGCACGCCGCGCAGCTTCGCCCAGTCGGACCTGATCTGGCAAAGCCCCGCCCTCCCAAGCACCAACTTCACGCTGCCCGCGGGCGTCCTCAACTACGGCACGAGCTACTCCATCAGCATCGATCTCGCCCACACCCGCGCGGACGGCACGGTGGCGGCGCGCTCGAGCTCCTACTTCGACTTCACGCCCATCGATCCAGCGACGCTGCCAACGGGCGTCGGCAACATCGCCCTGCCGACGCTCAAGCCCGTGCCGACCACCGACGGACTGCTCGCGGGGCCGGTCTACGGGTTCCACGTGCAGGACGTGGGCCCCGACCACATCACCTTCATCGACCCTGTCGTTGCCACCGGCTTCAGCTACGCCACCGGCGCGGGCGACCCCAATTTCAAGGCAGTCCAGGTGGCGAGCGACGTCGGCGACGGCCTCTACGAGGTCTGGACCTGGGACGGCACCGCCTGGCTGCAGAGCGCCGATGGCGTGGCGTCTGGCGCGAGTTTCGACTTCACGGCCCATGGATTCGCGACCGGCGTGGACCGCTTCCAGATCCGCGGCATCGAGGCCTCGGCGAATGTCAACGCCTTCGACGTGACCGGCTTCGTGACCGGGCTGAGCTTCGTCGCGAACGGCAACTTCACCGGCACCATGCAGGCCATCACCACAGTCGTGCCGGAGCCTGCGACCTGGGCGCTGTGGCTGGCAGGTGCTGCCGCCGTGCTGACATGGCGCCGACGCCGGACCTGAGACAATCGCCGTCCGTTCCCGAAGCCCGCCGCTGGCGGGCTTCTCGTTTCTCCAGAGCCCATGTTCAAGAACCTCATCACCTACCGCATCGGCGAAGGCTGGACCACCGATGCCAAGCTGCTCGCCGAGCAGCTCGCCAAGGAACCCTTCCTGCCCTGCGCGCCAACCCAGCCCCTGGCCGTCGGCTGGGCGCCGCCGCGTGGCATCGAGCATGCGCCGCTCGTCGAGGTCGTCGACGGCCACTGGCTCGTCAAGCTCAAGCGCGAGCAGCGCCTGCTGCCCTCCTCCGTCGTGCAGGAGCGCATCGACGAACTGGCCGAGCAGATCGAGGCGCAGACCGGCCGCAAGCCCGGCAAGAAAGCCAAGAAGGAGCTCAAGGAGCAAGTCGCGCACGAACTGCTGCCGCGCGCCTTCACCAAGACCTCGGCCACGCAGGTGTGGATCGCGCCTGCACAACAGCTGCTGTTCGTCGACGCCGGCTCCACCAGCCGCGCGGACGAAGTCATCACGCTGCTGATCCAGGCCAGCCCGGGCCTCTCGCTTCAACTCGTGCAGACGGCCGAGAGCCCCGCCGCCTGCATGGCCGCCTGGCTGCTGGACGGCGTGACGCCCGAGGGCTTCCAGATCGAGCGCGAGTGCGAGCTCAAGGGCAGCGACGAGCAGAAGCCCGTCGTGCGCTACGCCCGCCACCCGCTGGACATCGACGAGGTGCGCGCCCATCTGACCAGCGGCAAGATGCCGACCCGCCTGGCGCTGAGCTGGAAGGACCGCGTCGCCTTCACGCTGACCGAGGGCTTCGCGATCAAGAAGATCAGCTTCCTGGACCTGGCCTTCGAAGGCAAGCCCGAGGCCAGCGGCGACGAGGCCTTCGACGCCGATCTGGCCCTGGCCACCGGCGAGCTGGGTGGCTTGATCCCCGCGCTGATCGAAGGCCTGGGCGGCGAACATGACTTCGCCGCCGCAGGCTCGGCACCGGCACCGGTGCCGGCCGCCCTGCCCGCCAACGTGCCCGAGGAAGCCCTCAGCGAGTCACCGCCCTGGTGACACGCCAGGCGGCGCTACAGCGACCGCCTGCAACGCCGCCACACGCCCAACGCAGGGATGCGCTGCACGCGAGGGACTTGTTCAGCGTCGTCGCGGATCAATATTCCCAGAAGATCCGCTGCAGCTCAGCGGTGGTCTGTGGCTTGGTCAGGGCCACGGCGGCCAGGATCTTGGCCTTCTGGGGGTTCAGGTCGTGGGCCACCACCCAGTCGTACTTGTCGTCGGGCTGTTCTGCGTTGCGTAGCACGATGCCGTCAGCCACGCGGCTGGAGCGGATGACCAGCACGCCCTTGTCGCGGATGGACTTGAGCTTGTCCACCGCGTAGTTGGGCACCGAGCCATTGCCCGTGCCGGCGTTGATGATGGCCTTGACGCCCGGGCTGGCCGCCGCGTCGTACAGCGCCATGTTCATGCTGCCCGAGCCGTAGACGATGGACACGTCCGGCAGCGCGTCGATGGTGTCGATGTCGAATTCGGAGTTGACGGTGTGGCGCTTGGCCAGGCTGCGGAACCAGAAGGTCTTGCCCTCGACCACCATGCCGAGCGAACCCCATTGGCTGCCAAAGGCGCTGGTCTTGATGTTCACGCGCTTGGCTGCGTCACGGCCGGACAGAATGTCGTCGGCCATGGTGACCAGCACGCCCTTGCCCTTGGCGCTGGGCGAAGCCGCCACCACCACCGCGTTGTACAGGTTCAGCATGCCGTCGGCCGACATCGCGCTGCCCGGCCGCATCGAGCCAACCACCACGATGGGCTTGTCGCTCTTGACCACCAGGTTGAGGAAGAAGGCGGTCTCTTCCAGCGTGTCGGTGCCGTGGGTGACGACCACGCCGCTCACTTCCGGGTCCTTCAGCAGCGCGGAAACACGCTTGCCCAGGGTCACCAGCTTGTCGTTGGTGAAGCTCTCGGAGGCGATCTGGAAGGCTTGCTCGCCGCGCACGTTGGCCACGCTGGCCAGTTCGGGCACACCGGCGATGAGCTTGTCCACCGGCACCTTGGCAGCCTGGTAGGTGGCGCTGTTCAGCGCCGAGGCGCCAGCACCGGCGATGGTGCCGCCGGTGGCGACGATCACCACCGTGGGTTTGGCGGTCTGGGCCAGCGCCGGCAGGCCGGCGAAGGCGCTGGCCGCGAGCAGCGAGGCGCAGGCGGCGCGCAGGCCGAAGGTCATGGATTGCATTCGAGGTTCTCCTCTGGTTGTAACCAGCGCGAGTAGATGCGAAAAGCGGGCCAGCATGGATACCGATCCAGCATCCACGCTTTCAGAAGGCGCATGACTCTGGTGCGTCAGAAGCCCATCTTCAGCGTCACGCGCACCGTGCGGGGCTCGGCAGGGTGGACGTGCCGGTCGACCACCGGCGCAGCCTCGCCCGGCAGCTGCGACTCATAGAAATACTCGATGTCGTTCACCTTGCGGTCGGTCAGGTTGAAGACGTCCACCGTCAGCTCGGCCTTGTCCCACAGCTTGCGGCTGACGCGCAGGTTGGTTGTCAGCGACGAGCGCGAACGCACACTGTTGTTCTCGATCAGCGAGCCCGAGCCGAGGTAGCGCCACTGCAGGCTGGCCGACCAAGGGCCCAGCTCACGCACGGTGACGGCAATGGAGCCGACCTTGTCGACGGCGTTGGGGATGCGGTTGCAGGCGGCGTCGACATCCGCAAAGCGCGCATGCGTCCAGGCAAGGTCAGCATCGATGAGCAGCCACGGCGCGGGCACGTAGCGGTTGTTCCACTCGATGCCATGGCGCTTGCTGGGCCGGTTGGCCTCGGTGGCGCCGGCGTCACCAACGTAGACCAGTTCCGAGTCGAAGTCGAGCTTCCACAGCGCGACCGAGCTTTGCAGGCCGGGCACCCACTCCGTGCGCGCGCCGAGCTCCAAGCCACGCGCGGCGACAAGCCCTGGCACCTTGTCGACGGCATCGCCAGTCCTCGGGTCAACCGTGGCCGTTGTGCCGCGCGCATCGTTGCTGTGAAAACCCCGGCCGGCGTTGAAGAAGAACTCGGTCTTGGCCCACGGTCCGGCGATCAGCGACAGCTTGGGCGACAACAGACGGGCAGAGGCGCTGCCGGAGTTGGCTTGGTTGCTCAGGCTGTTGACCTTGAAGCGCGCCTGGTCTGCCCGCAGGCCGACGACGCTGCGCAGCCAGGGCGTCAGCTCCACCGACGTCTGGCCGTAGACGTCGAGCTGGGTCTCCCGCACCTCGTCATCGCGCGTGGTGCCGATGATGCGGCGCTCCACGGTGTCGTAGAGACCGACGCGGATGCGGTCATGGCGCAGTTGCAGGCCGACCTCACTGCGGGCCGGCAGGCCGCCCAGGCGATGCTCGACGGCATGGCTGGCACTGGCGCCGTAGACGCTGCGCTTGTCCTGCTGCGAGAACTGGTCGCCATCGCCGGGGCGCTCCAGCGCATAGGTGAAGTTGGAGAAGAGCTTGAGCCGGTAGTTCATCGCGTAGGCCGCGACGTTCGTCGTCTCGCTGCCGGTGTTGCGATGCCATTCGCCGGACAGGCTGGTGCGGCGCGTCTCGCCGCCGTCACTCTTGTCGATGGCGTCGAAGCGGCCGAAGGCTTGGCCGTTGAGCGTGCCAGCGGCGATGAGGCGCTCGGGCACCTGGTCGGTCGACTGCCACTTGGCGTCGTAGCCCATCAGGCTGGCGCTCCAGCCCTCGGCCTTCGTACCGCCGGACAACGTGACGACGCCGTTGCTCTTGCGCAGGCGTTCCGGCAGCTTCCACGGGCCGTCGTTGCGCTGTACCTCAACGGCACCGAGCAGGTTCAACCCGCCGCCGATGGCCGTGGAGCCGGCGCCGACGAAGCGCTGGAACTGGCGCTGGCCCACCGTCAGCGCGGCGAAGTTCTCGTCCAGCGTGCTGCGGTAGGCGATATCGGCCGAGCCGGCGGCGGAGAAGTTGCCGTTCCGGGCGAAGTACGGGCCTTTGCGGTACGCGATGCGGTCGACCAGCTCGGGGATGAGGAAGTTGATGTCCGAATAGCCCTGGCCGTGGCCGTGCGAGGGCATGTTGACCGGCAGGCCGTTGACGCTGGTGGCGAAGTCGGTGCCGTGGTCGAGGTTGAAGCCGCGCAGGAAGTACTGGTTGGCCTTGCCGTCGCCGGAGTGCTGCGTGACGATGACGCCGGGCACGAATTCCAGCACCTCGCCGGGGCGCTGCGCGGGGCGGCCTTTCAGCAGCTCGGCGCGGATCGTGCCTTGCGACGCGGCATCGGCGCTGCCGATCGCGTTGTCGTAGTGGCGGCTGCTGACTTCAACCTTCTGCAGCACGGCGGTCGCCACGAGGACGGGTGCCTCGGCCTGGGCTGCCGATGCCGCCAGCAAGGCCAGCGCGGCGAAGACGGGCGAACGATGAAAGGACATCGGCGCCCTCGGCAACAAGGGGAGAGGCGGTCGCACGGAGTTGGCAAATGGCGAGAGTGCAGGACACGACTTGCACGGCGGCCTGCATGGCCTGCGCGTGACAGTCGCTTCGCCCGTTCTACGCACCACGTCGCCGCGCGGATGCGCTCGCTAGCCGCCCGAACCGGTCCGAAGGTGGCGGTCTCGCTACGCGGCGTGCGCGGCTTCGCTCTCGATGGCCCGCAACTCGCCGACGACCTCGTCCAGGTGCCTCGACACCTCGTGCACCATGGCGTCGATCTCGGCGTCGCCCGCGCCGTCCAGGCAACCGCGCTCCAGCGCCGTGGAAGCCTCCTGCAGCGCATGCATGCCGAGCGTCCCGGCCAGGCCCTTGAGGTCGTGCGCGGCGCGCATCGCGGTGTCGGCGTCGCCCGCACGGCGGGCGGCGTTGAAGCGTCGTGCGAAGTCGGCCTCGCGGTCGCGGAACAGGCTCAGCGCCCGGCGGTACAGGACGCCGTTGCCGCCGACGTTGGCCAAACCGCAAAGCGTGTCGATGCCGTGGAGCGCCTGCGGCACGTCGGCGTGGCTGGCGCCACCCACCACCACGACCGGCTGGCCGGGTTTGACCCACTTCGCGATGGTGGCAAACATCTCGTCGACCTTGATCGGCTTGGCAATGTGGTCGTTCATGCCCGCGGCGATGACGGCTTCGCGGTCGCCGACCATCGCGTTGGCGGTCATCGCGATGACGGGCAGCGCCTGCAGCGCCGGCTGCTGGCGCAACGCCCGCGTCGCGGCATAGCCGTCCATGACGGGCATCTGGCAGTCCATCAGCACGGCATCGAAACGCTCGCTGGCCAGCTTGCGCAGCGCTTCCTCGCCGTTGCCGGCGACGCTGACCACGATGCCGGCGCGGCTGAGCAGGTCGACGGCGAGTTCCTGGTTGATCGCGTTGTCCTCGACCAGCAGCACGTGCGCGCCGGCCAGTGCCTGCCGGTGGTCGAACTGCGCCTCGGCACGCCGCGCAGCGCGCGTCGGGATTGCCAGCGTGCGGCCGAGTGCCACGGCGCAGGCATCGAGCAGCGCCGAGGGCGTGACCGGCTTGGTCAGCAGCGCGCCGGCCCGCAGCTTGCGCTCGGCCAGGCGCTGGCGCACCTCTTCGCGGCTGAAGGCCGTGGCCAGCATCACCAGCGGTGCCGGGTGGCGCAGCTCGGTCTGCTCGGCCAGCGCCTGCGCGCAGGCCACACCGTCCATGCCCGGCATCTTCCAGTCCAGCAGCAGCAGCTGGAAGGGCGCGTCGCCCGCGTCGGCCTGCATGACGCGGTGCAGCGCCTCTTCGCCGCCGGCGGCGGTATCGACCTGCAGGCCCAGCGCCTGGCACATCGTGGCGAGCAGCTCGCGCGCGGCGGCGTTGTCGTCGACCACCAGCACGCGTGTGCCGCGCAGGCCGTCTTCCGCAGGCTGGGCCGCAGCACCGGGCTGCAGCCCGAAGGGCAGCTCGAAGTGCAGGCGGCTGCCACGGCCCGGCTCGCTCTCGACGGTGAGTTCGCCGCCCATCAGCTTCACCAGGTGGCGGCTGATCGCCAGCCCCAGACCGGTGCCGCCGTAGCGCCGGCTGGTCGAGGCATCGGCCTGCGTGAAGGGCCGGAACAGGCGCTGCAGCTGCTCCGCGCTCATGCCGATGCCGGTGTCGCGAACGGTGAAGCGCAGCCGGGCCGATTCGCCCTCCTGCTCGACCACCCTCACGGTGACGACGACTTCGCCGCTATCGCTGAACTTGACGGCGTTGTTGCCCAGGTTCAGCAACACCTGGCCCAGCCGTGAGGGGTCGCCCATCAGCGCCCTGGGCACCTGCAGCGGCACGTCCAGCAACAGCTCCAGGCCCTTCTCGTCGGCCTTCAGTCCCACCACGTTGCTGAGGTTGTCCAGCACGTCGCCGAGGTTGAAGGGGATGGTCTCGATGTCGAGCTTGCCGGCCTCGATCTTGGAGAAGTCGAGGATGTCGTTGATGATGACCAGCAGCGCTTCCGCCGCCGCGTGCGACTTCTGGATGTAGTTGTGCTGCTGTGGGTTCAGGCCGCTCAGCAGCGCCAGGTGCGACATGCCGAGGATCGCGTTCATCGGCGTGCGGATCTCATGGCTCATGTTGGCCAGGAAGCTGCTCTTGGCCTGGTTGGCGAGCTCGGCGACGTTCTTGGCCTGCTGCGCTTCGGCATAGGCGGTCTCCAGGTCCGCGATCGTCTCGGCCAGGCGGGCCGTCATGCAGTTGAAGCTGGCGGCCAGCATGCCGGTTTCGTCGCGCGCTTCGACGGGCGCGCGGGCCGCGAGGTCGCCGGCGGCGATCCGCGCCGCCACCTGGGTCAGGCGCTGCACCGGCCCGACGATGCTGCGCCGGAGCAGGAATGCCAGCACAACACCGAAAGCCAGCGCGGCCAGCCCGCCGACGGCGGTCTGGACCCGCGCTCGCGCCAGGCTGTCCCGCGCCCGCGACAGCTCGGTCTGCAGCTGGGCCTGTTGCTCCGCGGTGATCTGATGCAGCAGGTCGAGCAAGCCTTGCGCCTGCGGCACGACCTCGGTCCGGTACAGGTAGAGGTCTTCGTAGGCCTGCGCGCTTTCCTGGATCGTGCGGATGCGCAAGGTCAGATCGGTCAACTCGGCACGCGCCTCCGCGATGCGATCCAGGTGGTCGCGCTGCGCAGGGGTCAGCAACGGTCGGCGGGCGTAAAGACCGTCCCATAGCGCCGCGTTGGTGACCAGCTGCGAGCTGTAGGTCAGCCTGAAGTTGCCTTCGCCCGAGGCGCCGAACGCCATCACGTTGGTGGCCAGCACATCGAACGAACTCTGGAACGTGAGCATCTCGGCCAGCACTTCGCGGTTCACCGCGTCGGCGGGGCGCGACTTCTGCAGCCGGATCATCGCCTCCGTCTCTGCCAGCACTTTGACCCGCTGCGCCTGCACGTCGATGCTCGACAGGCGCAGCGCCGGCCGGTTGCGCAAGGTGTCCTCGTGCAGCTCGAACAGCTGCGGCGGCAGGCGTTTCCAGCGCGCATAGCGATCGGTTAGGGCTTGCACCTGCTTGCGTTCGCCCTCCTCCCAGCTGTCGGCCAGGCCCTCCAGCGAGGTCAGTGCACTCTCGAACGCCCCGCGCGCCGCGTGGTAGTGCGCAATGTCTTCCCGGTCCGACAGCACCAGAAAGCCCCGCAGATGTAGCTGCATGCTCAGCAGTGCCTCCTGGGCCTGGGCCGACGCCCGCGAGGCCGGCGCCCGCAGGCCTTCGCTGATCTCGATGTCCCGGCTGGCGTTGCGGCCCGCCAGGATGGCGAGTGCCACCACCAGCAGCGTCAGGCCCACGAGGATCCCGACGCTGACGGTCAGCTTGGTGCCAATGCCCAGTGAAGTGACCCGCAGACTCCAGCGCATGCGCGTGATCAGTAGCCCAGTGAAGTTCGATACGACTCGCGCTGCCGCTCGCGGCCGAGCCGGATCGTGATCTCTTCGAAATCGACGGCGGCGGCTTCGAGCGCGGCGGCCGGACTCAGTTGCCCGCCCGCAGCTTGCATGAGCCGCAGGTCCAGCGCCAGCCAGTAGCTGTAGGTTCCCGGGATGCGCAGGTACGGGATCTGCTGCTTGTTGCTGAACGTGCGCTGGAACGCGCCGAGGTAGTCGCGGACGTCCGCCAGGTCCCAGTTCGCTCGCAGGTACGGCTCCAGGCTGCCCGTGCCGTCGGGCGGCAGCATCTGGAACTTGCGCCCCGGGTCGACACCGTCCCAGCCGCGCGCGGCATAGACCTGCGACTTGGCCTTGGTAGCCAGCAGCGCCAGCAGGAAGTACGTGGCTTCGGGCGCCTTCGAGTACTTGGAGATCACGCCGGCCCAGGAGGCGCCCGCGGTGTTGCCGACCTGGTTGACGCCCGCGGTGGCGGTCCATCTGCCGCGTCCGATGTCGTAGTACTCGTGCGTGCCGGGCACCGGCGCGGCCCCGGTCTTGCCCCTGACCTGGCTGCCCTGTTGCTGGGCCAGCGCGCCCAGGTCACCCCAGGTGACTGCGAACGCCGCGCGACCGGCCAGGAAATGGTCCCAGCCGCGGCCATGGTTCCAGGTCAGCATCTCGCGCGGGCCGAACTTCACCAGTTCGACGAACAGCTCGAGGGCGCGCA
>Ga0307411_10000067_pt1 | contig 31533 bp, 30 predicted proteins | sample DK1Ometagenome_2_FD_203712 | JGI IMG/M metagenome (GOLD analysis project Ga0307411, IMG submission 203712) | Maize rhizosphere microbial communities from greenhouse at UC Davis, California, United States - DK15-O-1 | ecosystem: Host-associated > Plants > Roots > Rhizosphere > Soil | place: USA...
AGATTTTAGATTTTAGATTTTAGATTTTAGATTTTAGATTTTAGATTTTAGATTTTAGATTTTAGATTTTAGATTTTAGATTTTAGATTTTAGATTTTAGATTTTAGATTTTAGATTTTAGATTTTATGAAATTAAATTCTTCGAATTTAATTTCATATGTCAGAATGAGTTGAATTGAAGTCCTTTAACGTGCTAAAAATCTAATATCTAATATCATAAATCTACAATTCAATTCCCTTGTGTATGTTGGAACTTATTCTTATTTTTAGTACTTGAACTATGCCGTTATGATAGAAATAGATATTGAAAAAGAAAACAAAGCAATTGCGCAGGAATACAAGGAATTACTTCGAATTAGCTACCAAACTTTAAGCCCAACTGACAAAAAACTTATTCGAAAAGCTTTTGATGTAGCAGTTGATGCGCATAAAGAGCAGCGTCGTAAATCTGGAGAAGCGTATATCTTTCATCCTATTGCAGTTGCAAAAATTGTTGCCTCAGAAATTGGTCTGGGAGCGACCTCTATTGCTGCGGCTTTACTGCACGATGTTGTTGAAGATACGCCTATGACGGTTGAAGATATCGAACGATTATTCAACCCAAAAGTGGCACAATTGGTGGAAGGTCTGACAAAAATTTCGATGGTTCAAAAGGATTTGAATGCGTCGATGCAGGCCGAAAATTTCAGAAAAATGATTCTGACTTTGAACGACGATGTGCGCGTTATCTTAATCAAATTGGCCGACCGTTTGCACAATATGCAAACCATGGATTCAATGGCAGAATACAAACAAACCAAAATCGCTTCTGAAACTTTATATATTTACGCCCCTCTCGCCCATCGTTTGGGACTTTACAATATTAAAACCAAGCTCGAAGATCTTGGCTTAAAATATACTGAACCTGCTGTTTATGAGGATATCGTAAGCAAAATCAGAGAAACGAAAGAAGAACAGGATGCTTATATCAAGGATATTTCGGATGTTTTGAAAAAATCTTTGGATAAGGAAGATATCGATTATATCATAAAAGGCCGTCCGAAATCTATTTATTCTATTCGTAGAAAAATGCGCGCTCAAAATGTAAGTTTTGATGAAGTCTATGACAAATTCGCGCTTAGAATTGTCTATAAAGCAGATCCGCATGACGAAAAATTTGTGGCCTGGAAAATTTATTCGATCGTAACAGATCACTACAGACCGAGTCCGAGTCGTTTACGCGACTGGATTTCATCTCCAAAATCAACCGGTTACGAAGCTTTGCACATTACCGTTATGGGACCGAAAGGCCGTTGGGTAGAAGTTCAGGTTCGAAGCGAACGTATGGATGAAATTGCCGAAAAAGGTTACGCTGCTCATTACAAATATAAAAACGGCGCAACGGAAGAAAGCGGTTTGGATGTTTGGTTAAATTTGCTTCGTGAAGCGCTGGAAAATCAGGAAACAAATGCAGTTGATTTTGTGGAAGATTTTAAAATGAATTTATATTCAAAAGAAATCTTCGTTTTTACCCCAAAGGGAGAAATCAAATCGTTGCCAAAAGGGGCAACTTCGCTGGATTTTGCGTTTAGTATTCACTCAGAAATTGGGATTAAAACACGAGGAACGCGTGTAAACGGACGCTTGGTTCCGCTGAATCATGAACTTAAAAGCGGTGATCAGGTCGAAGTTATTACTTCGGCCAACCAAAAACCAACTGTCAACTGGCTGGAATATGTTACGACTTCGAGGGCAAAAAATAAGATAAAAAACGTTCTTAACGAAAATACTAAAAAAATTGCTGAAGAAGGAAAAGAACTGCTTACGCGAAAACTGAAGCATCTAAAAATAACAATTAGCGAACAGGTTATCAACGAATTGGTAAACTTTTTCAAGCTAAAAACAAGTTTAGATTTATTTTACAGAGTTGGAATTGGAGCTATTGAAAACCAGCAATTAAAAGATTACGCTGCGCAAAAAGGCAACACGATTATCAATTTCTTTAAAAATAAAATTAAACGAAATAAAGATACAACCGCTGCCGAAGACATTCACAAACCGGTCATTAGCAGTAATTATGACATGCTGGTTTTTGGAACTGAGCATGACAAACTTGATTACAAACTTTCGCAATGCTGTAACCCAATTCCGGGTGACGATGTTTTTGGATTTGTAACCATCAATGAAGGAATTAAAGTGCATAAAAAAGATTGTCCGAATGCTATTGGAATGCAGTCTAATTATGCATACCGCATTATGAGTGCCAAATGGATTGACTCTTCGCAGGAAGAATTCAAAGCCATTATCAACATTACCGGAATGGATGTTTTGGGACTTACAAATCAGCTTACAAAGGTGATTTCGAACAATATGAGCGTAAATATTCAGAGTATTTCTTTGAGTACTGATGCGGGAATCTTTCACGGTCAGATTGCGGTTATTGTGAAAAATAATACCATTTTGAAGAAAATGATCAACGCAATTAAAAAAGTCGATGGTGTTGATAAGGTGACGCGTGAATACAGAACTTAGATATTTCTTCTTTCAAAATAATTATAACCCGTTGGGTGTAATTCGAATAATAATAATAATAATAATAATAATAATAATAATAATTAAACACATAGAAACATAGATTTATGATTTTAAAAAAAGTAAATCAAAAAGAAACTCGTTTCTCGCACATAGCTATGTGTGTTAATGTAAGTGAAACGTCTTTTTTGAGTTCAATACTTCTATGTTTCTATGTGTTAAAAACAATCACAGCTACATGTTATGAATAGAGATTCGTTAGCAATTCCTGAAATATATTTTGATGAAAATGGCGAACTTATAATTGTCGCTTCTGAATCTTCTTCAAAAGATGATTTTGATTTTTTTCAGGGAAAATCTGTTATTCGAAACAAAAAATTAAAAAAGAGATTTGCGAATTCAAACGAATGGATTGAATTTTCGTCGACTCAGGAAATGTATAAAATCCTTAACGGAATTGGAAACATTGATAATTTTCTCGCCACTTTTGACGGAGAACCTTTTGAAGGAATGACAGTTCGCCTTTTTAATCCGAAAACAAAATTGTGGAGTATTTATTGGGCAGATTCGACTTCGGGAACTTTGGATAAACCGGTTGTAGGTTCTTTTGAAAATAAAGTTGGGCATTTTTTTTCGAAAGATGTATTTGAAGGAAAAAATGTAATTCAGGTATTTCGATGGGACGCACGAGATGAAAACAATCCGGTTTGGAGTCAGGCAATGTCTGATGACAAAGGAAAAACCTGGGAATGGAACTGGTATATGTACATGTCGAAAACCAACTAAAAATTTGTTAGTTTTATCATAAATAAAAATAATTATGTTAATTAAGTTCCTGTGAACTTTCTGAAATTTATCGTTGTAAAACCATGTATTTAATGTGATATTCATAATCGAATATAGATTTGAACGTTAAACTTTAAACCCGAAACTTTTATTCATTAAAAATAAAAAATTATCTTTGCCGGATATGACACTCATTTCAACTGACAACACTAGAAATCAAGAAATTGTAAAAAACGTTTTTACAATGTATCTTGAACAAAAAGGGCATCGCAAAACTCCTGAGCGCTATGCTATACTTCAGGAAATTTACGATAGCGAAGAGCATTTTGATATAGAAAACCTTTATATCAAAATGAAAAACAAAAACTATCGTGTGAGTAGAGCTACTTTATACAACACGATCGAGTTATTGTTAGACTGCGCATTGGTTAGAAAACATCAATTTGGGCAAAATCAGGCTTACTACGAAAAATCATATTTTGATAAACAGCACGATCATATTATTATGACTGATTCTGGAGAAGTAATTGAATTTTGTGATCCAAGAATTCAAACCATCAAAAAAACAATCGAAGAAATATTTGATATCGAAATCACGAATCATTCACTTTATTTCTACGGAAACAAAAAACAAAAACAATAATCCACAGAAAGGAATTATTTTTAAAATAAAAAAAAGAAAATTAACTACATTAATCAGTAGGGCGACTTAGATTGCCTCAACGCAAATTAAAACAGAATGACCGTAGATTTATTACTAGGATTACAATGGGGAGATGAAGGTAAAGGAAAAATTGTTGACGTTCTTACCTCAAATTATGATATTATTGCACGTTTTCAGGGAGGACCAAATGCAGGACATACATTAGAATTTGACGGAATTAAGCACGTTTTAAGAACCATTCCTTCTGGAATTTTTCATAAAAATTCAGTAAATATCATCGGAAACGGGGTTGTAATTGACCCGGTAGTTTTTCAAAAAGAAATTGAAGGTTTAGAGAAATTCAACCTTGACATCAAAAGCAAACTGATCATTTCAAGAAAAGCACATTTAATTTTACCAACACACCGTTTATTAGATGCAGCATCTGAGGCATCAAAAGGAAAAGCAAAAATTGGTTCTACATTAAAAGGAATTGGCCCAACTTATATGGACAAAACCGGTAGAAACGGTTTGCGTGTTGGAGATATTGAATTAGAAGATTTTAAAGAACGCTACAGAGCATTAGCCGACAAACATGAAGCAATGATTGCTTTTTACGATGTGGCGATTCAATATAACTTAGCTGAACTTGAAAAAGAGTTTTTTGAAGCTATTGAAGAATTAAAAAAATTAGATTTTATTGACAGTGAAGAATATATGTACCAGGCTCAAAAAGCAGGTAAATCTATTTTATGCGAAGGAGCTCAGGGGTCTTTATTAGATGTTGACTTTGGAACTTATCCTTTTGTAACTTCATCAAATACTACTGCTGCCGGAGCTTGTACTGGTTTAGGAATTGCTCCTAACAAAATCAAAGAAGTTTACGGAATTTTTAAAGCTTATGTTACCCGTGTTGGTAGCGGACCATTCCCTACTGAACTTTTTGACGAAGTTGGTGCAACAATGGCAAGAGTCGGAAACGAATTTGGATCTGTAACAGGAAGACAAAGACGTTGCGGATGGTTAGACTTAGTGGCTTTAAAATATGCTGTTCAGGTAAATGGAGTTACGCAATTGATGATGATGAAAGGTGATGTACTTTCTGGTTTGGAAACTTTAAAAGTTTGTACTGAATACAACTATAAAGGACAAAACATTTCTCACTTTCCTTACAACATCGAGCCTGAAAATGTTACTCCGATTTATAAAGAGTTTAAAGGATGGCAAGCTGATTTAACAGGATTGACTACTTATGATCAATTACCAATCGAGCTAAAAGAATATATCGAGTTTATTGAAGAAGAAGTTGGTGTACCAATTAAGATTGTATCTGTTGGACCAGACAGAAAGCAAACAATAACAAAATAATACATCTAAACGCTCTGATAACCAGAGCGTTTTTTTATACAAAACATTTCACACATGAAAAATCCAGAAATTAAAATTACTGAAACTAAGTTATTATCAGACAATTGGTATGTATTAAACAAAGTAACTTTTGATTACCAAAAGAAAGATGGCAATGTTGAATCGCATATTCGTGAAGTTTATGATCGAGGAAATGGTGCCGCTATTTTATTATATAATACCGAGAAAAAAACCGTAATTCTAACGAGACAATTTCGGTTACCAACTTATCTTAACGGAAACAAAACCGGAATGATGATTGAAGTTTGCGCCGGACTTTTGGATCAGGATAATGCTGAGGAAGCAGTTATTCGTGAAACGGAAGAAGAAACGGGTTATCGTTTAACTAAAGTTCAGAAAGTTATTGAAACTTATATGTCTCCAGGATCTGTTACAGAAATTTTATATTTGTTTATTGGTGAATATGATGAAACTATGAAAGTAAATGATGGTGGCGGATTAGACGCTGAGCAGGAAAATATCGAAGTTTTGGAATATACGTTTGATGAAGCTTATGCGATGTTTGAATCTGGTGAAATTACTGATGCTAAAACGATTATGCTTTTGCAGCACGCTAAGATTAAAGGACTTGTATAAGTTCTTAACATTAGATTTTAAAATTAATCTTACATGAATATTTTTCTTTAAAATGTTAATAAAATAAACAATTCCAAAAATTCTGTAATTCGTCTAAGCTGTAAAAAAAATAACTTTACTCTACTAAAAAATCCCAATTATGAGAAAGTTATATTACACATCAAATATTCTACTTTTATTGATTTTAACCTTGTTAATTTCTTGTAAGGAAAGTAAAACTACCAGAACAACAGGTACCGAAGAAGAAAAGCCGAAAAAAACTGTTGAATATAAAAAACCAGCATCATCTGTTAGTTTTCATTTTGAAAAAACAAAAGAATGGCTTGAGGCAAATAAAAGTGATTCGACTAAATTAGATATTTTATGTGCCATAAACAGAACTGATAAAGCCAATTTAGCTAAAAAGGATTCTGTTGTGATTCCATCAGATTTTAGTGGAGATTTGCCTTATTATCTTCCGTTTCCTATTCATGTTTCAAGTTTAGAAGAGGTTGAAAAAGTGTTGATTTTTTCTTATCCAACGCAAACATTTGCCGCTTACGAAAATGGAGAATTAGTTTATACGGGTCCAACAAATATGGGAAGAAAAAAAGATCCAACACCAACCGGATTGTTTTTTACCAATTGGAAAGCGGAACAAACAACAAGTACTTTTAATGACGAATGGGACTTAAAATGGAATTTTAATATCGAGAATAAACTCGGAGTTGGTTTTCACCAGTATGAATTACCTGGATATCCTGCCTCGCATTCTTGTTTGCGATTGTTGGAAAAAGATGCAAAATACCTCTATAAATGGGCAGATGAATGGGTTTTGAAAGATAAGGAAAATGTAAAAGTAAAAGGAACTCCTGTTATTGTTTTTGGAAGCTATAATTTTGACGGTCCAAAACCTTGGTATGAGTTAGTTAACGATCCGAAAGCATTGGATATTTCTGAATCTGATGTTGAAAAAGAAACACAGCCTTTTATTCAAAAAATATTAGATAATCAAAAAGTAAGAGCAGGTCAGGAAGCTGTTTCACCTTAAAAAAAATATATTCTACACAAGAAAAAAGTCAATACAATTGCAAAAAAATGTATTGGCTTTTTTAATTTAGCAAATTATAGAAATCAAAAATGACCGCAGCTGCAAAAAATAACAGAACCTGTAAAAAAGGACATCACTATTACAAAACGAGTGACTGCCCTACTTGCCCTGTTTGCGAAGCAGAACGCAAACCTAAAACAGGACTTTTGTCACTTCTTTCAGCTCCGGCAAGACGTGCATTGGAAAGTAAAAACATAAAAACCGCATTTGATTTATCCAATTATTCTAAAGCCGAAATTCTGGCTTTACACGGAATTGGAGCAAGTTCGATTCCGAAACTTATAGCAGAATTAGAGAAAAACGGGCTTACTTTTAAAGAAAATTAATCTAGAAAATATTATACAGGAAGTAATTTTTATTTGCTACTTTCGTTCTATTATTAGCCAAAAAATAAAATATAAAATGTCAAAAAATCTACTTTTCCTATTTTTACTATCCAGCCTTATCTCAACAGGACAAACTAAAAAAAATTCAAAACTAGAAACTTATACAAGTCGTAAAGAGATTTATCAAATTAAATACAATCCTGATCACTGGATTAAAAATACAGATTCTATAGACTGGGATGCACAATTTCATGACAAGTATAATTTAGTAAACGCGTACTTTATTGAATATGATTATTTTATTACTGATAAAAATCTTAAAAGTACTATTCAGGATGAATACAAAGAATTCGGAAAGATCAAAAACCTGAAAATTTATAAAAAGAAAATCAACGATATTACCGTTAATTACTTTGAGTGTGAGTTAGATTACAATGATATTTTGTACAAATACCAAGGTTTCATTTACAACGGAAAAGGCGGTTCTATACAAATGCAGTACGGCGCTCAGGCCGAAGCGATTGAACCAAATCAAGGTATAATTGATGAATTGAATAATGGGATTTCGATTATTCAATAAAAATCAAAAAAGGCATAAGAATTAAATCTTATGCCTTTTGTTTTATAGTGAAAACTGAAAATTATCTTGAATAATTTGGAGCTTCTTTTGTAATCGTAACGTTGTGTGGGTGACTTTCAGTAATTCCGCTTGACGTGATTCTAACAAAACGTCCTGATTCCTGTAAAGTTGGAATATCTTTTGAACCACAGTATCCCATTCCGGCACGAAGACCTCCAATAAATTGAAGCATACTTTCGTTTAATTCTCCTTTGTAAGGAACACGACCAACAATTCCTTCCGGAACTAATTTTTTAACATCGTCTTCAACATCCTGAAAATAACGGTCTTTAGAACCTGTTTGCATAGCTTCAACAGAACCCATTCCGCGGTAAGATTTGAATTTTCTTCCTTCAAAAATAATAGTTTCTCCCGGAGATTCTTTTGTTCCTGCTAATAATGAACCTAACATTACACAATCAGCACCTGCAGCAATAGCTTTCGGGATATCTCCTGTATAACGAATTCCACCATCTGCAATAACCGGAACTCCTGTTCCTTTTATAGCTGCAGCCACTTCTAAAACTGCTGAAAACTGAGGAAAACCAACACCTGCTACTATACGTGTTGTACAAATAGAACCAGGCCCTATTCCTACTTTTACACCATCGGCTCCATTTTCTACTAAATATTTAGCAGCTTCCGGAGTAGCAATGTTTCCTACAATTACATCAATGTTTGGGAATTTTGCTTTTATTTGTTTCAATGTGTTTACAACACCTTCTGTATGTCCGTGTGCTGTATCAATAATGATTGCATCTACGCCTGCAGCAACCAAGGCTTCAGCTCTTTGAACTGCATCACCGGTAACACCAATTGCGGCAGCAACTCTCAAACGACCAAAAGTATCTTTATTAGCAATTGGTTTTTGAGTTAATTTTGTAATATCTCTAAAAGTAATTAGTCCAACTAATTCATTTTGAGCATTTACAACTGGTAATTTTTCTATTTTATGGCCTTGTAAAACTACTTCGGCTTGTTCTAATGAAGTTCCTTCTGCAACAGTAACTAAGTTTTTACTGGTCATTACTTCTATAATTGGTCTCGCTCCGTTTTTTTCGAAACGTAAATCACGATTCGTAACGATTCCTTTTAAAATTCTATTTTCGTCAACAATTGGAATTCCGCCAATTCCGAATTCTTTCATGGCGTTTTTTGCATCTGCAATTGTTGAAGTCATGGGTAATGTTACCGGATCGATAATCATTCCTGCTTCAGCACGTTTTACTTTTCTAACCTTCGCCGCTTGTTGCTCGATGGTCATATTTTTATGCAAAACGCCAATTCCGCCTTCCTGTGCCATAGCAATTGCCATTGCGCTTTCGGTAACAGTATCCATAGCAGCTGATACTATAGGAACGTTTAGTGTTATATTACGGGAAAATTTTGATTTGATACTCACTTCGCGAGGAAGCACATTCGAGTAGTTAGGTACTAATAATACATCGTCGTAAGTTAAACCTTCGCCGATAATCTTGGAGTTGTGTGCTATCATGGTGCAATTTGTAGTTGAATTGCGTGCAAATATAGTGAATAAATTGGAAACTTGAATACTAAGTTTTTCTTAATTTTATTACTATAAGAAAGGTACTACATTCGTATATTCGAAATCCAACTAAAAAATTCCAAATTCCAATTTTGTTGCTCCATTTAAAAATATGCTGCAATAAAGGTTTGGAATTTGGAATTTAGTATTGGAATTTTATAAAATTACTCTGAATCTGGAAAAATAAAATTTAAACCGAATTGAAACGCTATACTATTTGCTTTGGTGACGTCTTTATATTCAAAAACATTATCAACCAGAGCATAAATATTGAATTTTCCAATTGTTCCGGAAAGTCCTAATCCTAAATTTGTATTTGAAAAAGTATCAAAAGTGTAAGTAGCTTTAAAATCTAATTTTTCGAAAATACTGCGTTTATAAAAAGCAGTAAAAGCAGTAAAAGGTTTTTTTGGCATACTCATTATAAACAACTGACCACCAATAGAATTTGCATATCCTCGCTTACTTTTAGCTCTGCAATCACATTCTTCACCATATCTTGATTCTCCAAATGAATATTGAAGAGAAGAATAGAATTTTGTTGGCCTCCAAGTGGTGTATTTGTCATAAAGTGTCTCTCTCGGAATAGCTTTTTCAAAGTCTCCTAAAACATTCCTTGGTCCATCTATATCATCAAAATTAGGATTTACCCCGTCATAAGTATAACTTCCTTTATAGGTTCGCGTTTCTATATCCTTAGACTGTCTCACAAAACCCAAATCTATAACACTTGCTGTAAATTGAAGATTATCCTTAAAATAATAAGTAACTCCGGCATCTACTCCTAAACCTAAACTTCCGTTAAAAAAACTGTTATGGATAATGTCTTCGGTCTCACTTCCTTTGTATTCATCTTCTCTAAAAGTAGCAATACCTGAAGTTTTAATTTCTACATTTGAAGAAATTACCTGGCTGTAAATATTTCGGGTGCCTTCTATTTCGTCTGTATAAACAAAACCCGAATTATTTGTTGATGTTGCATTGGCACCGCTCGAATAAAGTTTGGCGCGGCCACCCAGTACTAATTTTTCACTTACTTTTTTATGAAAACCAACATGCAGCACCGATAGCGCTTCTGCCCTAACATTTAGATCAGCAAGATTAAAAGATTTGCCCATATGATCCCGATTTCCATCTAATGCCAATATTCCTAAATCTTTGGGCACATACATCAAAAAATCAAATTCCTGATAAACTCCAAAGGATACATACGACTGACTATCTTCTCCTCCAACTCTAAAACCTCCTGAAAACACTTCGACTTGCTCATTAACATGGGTTTTATCATTGGCTGATGATTTGTTTATAATATTTCGGACTTTTTCGGTAAAATCAACTCCGTCATTAGCAAATAAATCATACGCAGTGAAGCTATTCGAACCTAAATTAGCTGAAACTCCGGATAATAACGGAATTCCAAAATAATATTTGTACGAAACATCGGCACCCGGGTTGACTAGTGAAGCTTGTGGAATTGAAGTAAAATTATATAGTAACGCTTTGTTTTGCGCAAAACCAAACTGGAAAACAACCAGTATTATCAGATATACTTTTCTCATTCGATTTCCATATATGCGGTTGCACTCGATCGTAATTTCAAATTACCTACACTATTTTCATTTAAGGCTGGACCTGCAGCTATTCTAACAGTAAAACCAATTTCAACTGTTTTTTTCAAAAGCTCTAGTCTTGCCTGTTCGAAAACTTCTGTGGGAAATTTTATAACATTCGGGTTTCCTGTGTATGCCGGAACTTCAAAAGTTATGGTTTCAACGATTGCGTCATTTTTATCATAAAGCACAAAATCAATACTAAAAGCTCTGTTTATAGTGTTTTCTATTTCGAAATCGAGTTCTGCCTTAATCAAATTATCCTTGAAATGATTTTCTTTAAAGATTTTAAAAGGCTGGACATCGACTGCAATTTCATGGGCATTCCCATCGTCTATGAATTTATTTGCAGGCACATCAAAAAAAGCCAGGTTAGCTACAAAAACAGGTTCGAGTTTGATATTATTGATTTGATCAATATCCAGATCGCTTGCGCATGAAGACAATAAAAATGCCAAGCCTAAGAATGTATGAATTCTTCTGATTGAGTGTGGTATTTCCATAAAAGTAGATTAAATAATAAGAAACAACGTTGGTTTGATGTAACTTATTATAAATTGAGTAATAAATATACTACTTTTTATTCTAATGAAATTGTCCAAACAGTTTTGAAGCCTCATTATAAGCACTTTCAAAACTTAAAGAATTTAGTCCTGTTGTTTTTTTATTTGAAGTAAAATAAGAAATTAACTTTTCGGTAGGCATATTTCCGGTTAATTTATCTGTAGCCATCGGGCAGCCTCCAAAGCCCTGAATTGCACCGTCAAAACGAGTACAGCCGGCTTTTGAAGCTGCTTCTATTTTTTCGAACCAGCTATTTGGAGTGGTATGTAAATGCGCGCCAAATTCAATTTGAGGATATTTTGGAATTAAATTTGAAAAAAGATATGTGATAACTTCCGGTGTTGAACTTCCAACAGTATCAGAAAGTGACAGGATTTTTACACCCATTGTAGACAATTTTTCTGTCCACTCTCCCACGATTTCAACATTCCACGGATCTCCGTACGGATTTCCGAAACCCATTGAAAGGTACGTTACCACTTCTTTATTTCTTTTATCAGCAATTTCCAAAATTTCTTCCAATGTAACCAAAGATTCCGCGATGGTTTTATGGGTATTTCGCATCTGGAAATTCTCGGATATAGAAAAAGGAAAACCTAAATATTGAATAGGTTCATGCTCTGATGCCATTGCAGCGCCTTGTGTATTGGCAATAATCGCCAGCAGTTTACTTGTTGTTTGTGATAAGTCGAGCTGTGCCAAAACTTCGGCTGTATCCTGCATTTGCGGAATCGCTTTTGGGGAAACAAAACTTCCAAAATCAATGGTATCAAAACCCACTCTAAGCAAAGCTTGTATGTATGAAACCTTATTCTTGGTAGGAATAAAAGTTTTGATACCCTGCATGGCATCGCGTGGACATTCGATAATTTTGATTTCTTTATTCAAAGTTTATTCTTTTGTGAAGGCTAAGTTAGTTTCTTTTTTAAAGAAATAAAAGTCGTATGTTTTTTTTAACCATATAAGTGATATAAGTTCATAATATACTGGTTGTCTTTTTGTCATTAAAGTGATACCTTTTAATATTCTTTAAAATTGTAATATTCAATACTATTACCTATAAATGTAATAAAGTAAATAATTACATAAATATGTAATAATAAAAACATATTACGTATATTTGTAATATATAAGTTAATTAATTTTTAATTATATTTGAATATGACAAGCGTAATTACAGGAGACATAATTGGTTCAAGACAGCAAAAGTCTAAACATTGGGTAGAGGATTTAAAAAAAATCCTGTCGCCTTTTGGAGAAATGCCTGCTCAATGGGAGATTTACAGAGGAGATGAATTTCAGGTAGAAATCAAAAATCCTGAAGAAGCTTTATTGACTGCTATTTTAATAAAAGCACATCTAAAAGCCATAAAATCTGATGCGAGAATGAGTATTGGTTTTGGAGATAAAACGCATAATGCCGAAAAAATATCTGAAAGTAATGGAACTGCCTTTATAAATTCGGGAGAACTTTTTGAAACTTTAAAAAAACAAAAGGTGACTTTAGCTCTTAGAACCGGAGATATTGTTTTTGATGAAAAAATGAATTTAATGCTTCGTCTGGCATTAACTTTTATGGATAATTGGCTTGCACAACCGGCTCAATTTGTTGCCGTTGCAATAGAAAACCCAAACTTGTCGCAAGAAGAACTGGGACAGAAATTAGGCATTAATCAAGCCGCTGTAAGCCGAAGACAAAAACGTGCCCAGTTTGATTTGGTTATGAATTTAGATCGATATTTTAGAACACAAATAAAAGAACTTAAGTTATGATTTTATTTATAAAACTACTTTTAGCACATTTATTAGGCGATTTTATATGGCAGCCAAATTCGTGGGTTGCAGATAAAGAAGCTAAAAAACATAAAAGTATTTATTTATATTTTCATATTCTTTTGCACGGTGTTCTGGCAGCGGTTTTAGTATGGGAAATTGCTTTTATTCCTTATGCCATTTTAATCGCAATTTCGCACGGAATCATTGATTTAATCAAACTCAATTTTCAAAAAAACACAACAAAACGAACTTGGTTTATTGCAGATCAGATTGCACATATTTTAGTTTTAATTGCGATCGTATTATTGTATCAAAACAAAGCCGTCAATTTTATCTGGTTTGATAATCAATTCTGGATTTTAATAACAGGATTTTTATTTATTACAAAACCGACTTCTATTTTTATTAAAACCATTATTTCTATCTGGAGTCCCGAAAATCAAAATAGTCATCAGGACAATTCACTTGCCAATGCGGGAAATTATATCGGTATTCTGGAACGTTTGTTTGTATTCGGTTTTATCTTAACGGGACATTTTGAAGCAATTGGCTTTTTATTGGCCGCTAAATCTATTTTTAGGTTTGGAGATCTAAAAGAAGCCAAAGACAGAAAACTGACCGAATATGTTTTAATTGGCACATTGATCAGTTTTGGAGTCGCTATTGTTATCGGGCTTCTTGTACAGGCCTTGTTGTTACAATTGCTTTAAAACTTTTTTATTTATTGCTTTTATTAACGCAGGACCTTCATAAATAAATCCGGTATATAATTGCACTAAACTCGCTCCGGCATTCAGTTTTTCGATAGCATCATCTGCAGAATGTATTCCTCCTACTCCAATAATCGGGAATGCTTTATTGCTTTTTTCAGAAAGAAAACGAATTACTTCCGTTGAACGTTTTGTTAAAGGTTTTCCAGATAAACCTCCCATTTCAGATTGATTTTGAGATTGTAATCCATCTCTCGAAATAGTAGTATTGGTTGCAATTACACCCGCAATTTGAGTCGTTTTTACAATATCAATAATATCTAACAATTGCTCGTTTGTTAAGTCCGGGGCAATTTTTAAAAGGATTGGTTTTATTTTTTGAGTGCTTGTTTTTTGCTTTTCTACATTTCTGTTTTGCAAAGTTTGAAGCAAAGCTGTCAAAGGCTCCTTATCTTGTAAAGCTCTTAAATTTGGTGTATTTGGTGAACTCACATTTACTACAAAATAATCGACATGATCAAATAATGCATCAAAGCAAATGATATAATCGTCAACGGCATTTTCGTTTGGCGTTACTTTATTTTTTCCAATATTTCCACCAATTAAAACATTTGAATTCTTTTTTAAACGTTCAACAGCTTCCAGAACTCCGCCATTATTAAATCCCATTCGGTTAATAATTGCCTGATCTTCTTTTAATCGAAACAAACGTTTTTTAGGATTTCCTTCCTGACCAACCGGCGTTACGGTTCCTATTTCGATAAAACCAAAACCAAAGTCTGAAAGTTCTTTATACAACTTCGCATCCTTATCAAATCCTGCGGCAAGCCCAACCGGATTTTTGAATTTAATTCCGAAAACTTCACGCTCTAAACGGCTGTCTTTTACTTCGTAAATTGATTTTATAATTGATGAAACTCCTGGAATTCTTGAAATGAATTTAACAAATGAAAAAGTAAAATAATGTACTTCTTCCGGATCAAACCAAAAAAGTATTGGGCGAATTATCAATTTATACATAAGAGTTGTTGTGTTATTTTTCGGTTGCAAATTTAATTATAATACTTGAAAATGGCTCTTTTTTATAAAAACAAATAGATAATGAGATTCAAATCAATTTACAAAACCCCAACAACATCATAACCAATTGATTACAAACAAATCAACGCTAATAACTTTTTTGCTTCTAAAAAATCGTAATTGTTTTAAGAAACGCAAAATCAAATTTTTAACGTTGCAAGTTATAAAATGAAACAATGTAGAGACTTTCTGCTTCCGTTTTGGAAGTTTTAATACTTAATTTTGAAACACTAAGAAAATTCTTGTTTCAGAATATACGGAATTGTTTGATTTTAAATAAATAACAAATGCTGCACAGAAATAGTTATTTCAAAAAACCCCTTCTCTACATAACGCTTTTTAGCCTGATTAATATTTCTAACAGCAAATGTATAGCTCAGCAAAATGAAGAAACGGAAGTTTTTAAACCGCATCATCAAATCGGAATATCCATAAACCATGTTCATGTTTTTGAAGGAATTGATGCAGATGGAAATCGCGAAGTATTATCCTTACCTGCCTGGGGCGTTGATTACACCTATCATATTAGCCAAAAATGGGCAATTGGTTTACATACTGATTTTGTTATCGAAAAATTTAAAGTCGAAAAAAACCTGGCAGGCGGAGAAGAAAATGAAACTGTTGAAAGAAGTTATCCTATCGCCCCTGCTTTGATGGGAATTTACAAAGTAAATGAACATTGGAGTTTTTTATTAGGAATGGGAGGTGAATTTGCAAAAGAAGAAGACTTTTTACTAACCCGCGCCGGAGCAGAATACGGTTATGAATTGCCAAAAGGCTGGGAAATTTTTGGAACTTTTAGCTATGACTTTAAATGGAACGCATACGATAGTTGGGGAATTGGATTGGGAATTGCCAAAAATTTTGGAGGAAAATAAATTGAAAGCATACATCAAAGGATTATAAAACCAAATCAAGTCTATGTACATTAGTAATAGAATCATACGCCATTTTAAAAGATATCTGCCGGTTATTCTGTTATTATTGAGTATTACAGGCTTATCACAACAAATAAAAGATACAACCAAACTCATTCATTTTAGATATGGCGAAAAAGGAATTGAATTACGAACCAACGATAATAAATTTCTTTTTCAGCTTCAGAGTCGCTTACAATTTCGGTTTTCTACGCCAAATGATCAGGATCCGTTGACATATGACGATTATAGTCAGGATAAACAAACGACTTTTAAAATCAATCGCGCGAGGTTAAAAGTGGGAGGTCATGCTTTTGAGCCCTGGCTCAATTATTATTGGGAATATGAATTGAGCCAATCGAATTTGCTTGATTTTAGAATCATGGTCGAAAAATACAAATGGCTTAGCTTGAAAGTAGGACAATGGAAAGTTGAGTTTACGCGGGAACGTTTTATTAGCAGTGGAGAGCAGCAAACTGTAGACCGGTCTTTAATCAATCGCCCGTTTACGGTAGACAGACAAATGGGAGTTGAAGTGTATGGACATCTGAAAGGAAAAGGGATCGCTGATTTTAATTATTGGGCAGCAGCTTTAACAGGAACAGGAAGAGGAAATACTTCAAACGATGATAATAACCTGATGTATTTTGGTCGTGCACAATGGAATTTTCTGGGAAGATTTCTTGATTTTGAAGGAAGTGATTTAGAATTTCACGAAAAACTAACACCAATTATTGCTTTTTCTGGCATTACAAACCGAAGTCCATATACAAGGTTTTCGCAATCCGGAGGTGGTTATTTAGATGGATTTGAAGACGGAGCGCCGGGACAATATCGTGTTAACCAATGGAATTTTGAAACTGCATTTATGTATCGCGGATTTTCCTGGCAAAGCGAATGGCATACTAAAGATATTATAGACAAACTAGATAATAACAAAACCACTACGATGAAAGGTTATTATGCGCAGCTTGGTTATTTTTTTCACAATGCTTTTGAATGGTGGCCCAAACATTTAGAAATGGCAGCAAGACACGCAGCTTACAGACCAGACAACTCAATTAGACAAAATTTGCAGGATGAAACTACCATTGCTTTTAACTGGTTTTTTAAAGGCCATAAAAACAAGCTTACATCAGAGTTTAGTTATTTTAGTTTTCAGGATAAAACCTTGCCGTTAGAAGCAGGCTGGCGTTTTAGAATACAATGGGATATTTCGCTATAACTTATTACAAAAATTTCATATTCAACTTATTACCAAACACATAGCACACACAAAAACTAAAATGATTTTTGATTTTTACAATTATTCTTATTTTTTTTAATAATTTTAATACACCATAAAACACTGAAAATGAAAAGTATAAATAAAACACTAAAAAAGGCAGCACTACTGTGTCTGGCTGGATCATTTTTCTTAATTTCTATTGATGGTTTAGCACAACGACGAGTGGGCGGAAACGGCGGCACACACCGAACTGGTGGTGGAGCTGCAAAAACAAGGCCTGCAACACAAAGACCTGCAACGCAAACAAGACCGGGAGCTAATAATTCAGGTGTTAGAAAATCTACTAATAAAGTTACGAGACCTGCCAATACTTCAAACACAAATGCCAGAAATAGAAATGCAACGACCAACAGAAACTCAGCAACCAGAAACAATATCAACAATAGCGGTAATAGAAACACCAATATTAGTGGCAATACGGTGAACAGAAACAATGTAAATATTAATGTAAACAATAGTGTACATGTTCGCAACAACCGTAATACTGTTGTAAGACCCGGGCCACGACCATACGTACGTCCTCCTTACGTTTACGGCGGCTATAGATATCATGCTTATAATCCTTATTTCTTTCATCCATACAGACCATTTTATTGGGGTCCGGTTTGGCATCCGTGGGGATTTTTTGTAGCAACTTTAGCTGTTACAGCGATTGTAGTAAGCGTTGAAAGCACACAATATCATTATGATCAGGGAGTTTGGTATACTTCGACAAGTGGTGGTTATACAGCTGTACCCGCTCCCGTTGGTGGAACTGTAAATAATATTCCGAGTGGTGCTGAAACCGTGAATACCGGAACCGTCAATAATTATTATTACGGAGGAACGTATTATGAAAAAGACGGCAGCACCTATAAAGTCGTTGCACCAACAGCCGGAACCTTAGTAGATAACTTACCCGAAGGCGGTGAAGAAGTAACCATAGGAGATGTAAAATATGTAAAATTTGGAGAAACATATTATCAACCTGTTCAGGTTGATGGCAAAAACAAATATGAAGTTGTTAAGGTTGAAGAAGATAAATAACAAATCTTTTATTTTATTAACCCTATAGAATAAATAGAATATTTTTTTAACTTTGACCGGATTGTTTCCCCGGCAATTACTTTCAAATTAAAACCTGACTACCATGAAAAATAAAACTTATTGGATATTTGCAATATTTGCCCTTTCAATTATCTCTATTGCATTTGGTTACACTAAAATTATTCCGAAAGAAATAAATAAAATAACTGCAGCAAAGGATTGTGCCGAAACTCCACATGCCAGTGGCGAATCTGTTTTTAAACCCACTATAGAAAATAAAAACAAACCTTCCGGCAAAGCACCAAAAGGCATGGTCTGGATTCCTGGAGGAGAATTTTCTATGGGAAGTAATGTTGAAGATGAAAGCTTATGCAGCATAAAAGGTGTTACAAAAGATGCCGCACCAATTCACAGGGTGTATGTTGACGGCTATTATATGGATCAAACCGAAGTTACTAACGAGCAATTTGCAGCTTTTGTAAAAGCCACAGGTTACGTAACATTGGCTGAAAAAAAACCAACACACGAAGAATATCCTGATGCTCCATTAGAAAATTTAATAGCCGGATCGGCAGTTTTTACCCCTACTCCGGCAACTGTAGACTTAAATAATTATATGCAATGGTGGAGTTACGTTGGCGGTGCAGACTGGAGACATCCTGAAGGCCCAATGAGTTCTATTATTGGCAGAGAGAAATATCCTGTTGTACAGGTTTCTTATGCTGATGCCGCTGCCTACGCAAAATGGGCCGGTAAAAGGTTACCAACCGAAGCGGAATGGGAATTTGCAGCTCGTGGCGGAAAATCAGGGCAATTGTATGCTTGGGGAAATACATTAAAACCTAAAGGAAAGTTTCAGGGAAATATTTATCAGGGACACTTTCCTATTGAAAAAGGAGATACCGGAGAAGATGGTTATATTGGTATAGCGCCAACAGCACAATTTGAACCTAATTCTTACGGACTTTACGATATTGGAGGAAATGTTTGGGAATGGACAAACGATTGGTATACGCCTGATTACTATGCTACTTTAAGCGAAAGCGGACAAGTAACCAAAAACCCAAAAGGTGCCGAAAAATCATACGATCCGGCAGATCCTGGCCTATTGAAAAAAGTACAGCGCGGCGGATCCTTTTTATGCACAGATCAATATTGTTCCCGCTATATGGTAGGAACACGTGGCAAAGGGGATTATCAATCTCCGGCAAATCATATTGGTTTTAGATGTGTGCAGTGATTTTTTTTTGCCACAACCCGAGCGATAGTGAACAGGCGAAGCAATTTCACTAATTTTCGCTAATTATTTTAAATACAAAATCCAGTTTCATGACATATAATTCGTGAAATTGGATTTTTAAATTATAAAAGATTCGTGCTAATTCGTGCAATTCGTGGCGAACTTTTTCATCTCATCCTTCAACCATAAATTAGTGGACATTCGTGAAATTCTTGGCAAACTCTTTTATGTTTTAAACGCCTTAATAATTGCTTATATTTGCTAAAAAATTAAAGAAATGCAGCATATTATAGATCGTTTTATCAGTTATGTAACAATTGATACAGAATCAGACCCAAACTCACAAACTACCCCAAGTACTCAAAAACAATGGAATCTTGCCAATAAATTAGTTGAAGAACTAAAAACAATTGGTTTACAAGAGGTCACTATAGACGATAAAGCCTATATCATGGCAACTTTGCCAAGTAATGTAGATCACGAAGTTCCCGTAATTGGTTTCGTTTCACATTTTGATACTTCGCCGGATTTTAGCGGAGCCAATGTAAAACCTCAAATTATTGAGAATTACGACGGTAAAGACATTATTTTAAATGCAGAGAAAAACATCGTTTTATCTCCAAATTACTTCAAAGATTTATTACAATATAAAGGACAAACGATCATCACAACAGACGGAACAACTTTGCTTGGCGCCGATGATAAAGCCGGAATTACAGAAATTGTTTCGGCAATGGAATACCTAATTCAGCATCCGGAAATCAAACACGGAAAAATCAGAATTGGTTTTACTCCTGATGAAGAAATTGGCCGTGGCGCTCATCATTTTGATATAGAAAAATTTGGTGCTCAATGGGCTTATACCATGGACGGAAGCCAGATTGGTGAATTGGAATACGAAAACTTCAATGCCGCCGGAGCCAAAATTACTTTTAAAGGAAAAAGCGTTCACCCGGGCTATGCCAAAGGAAAAATGATCAACTCAATGTTAATTGCAAATGAGTTTATCAACGAACTTCCGAAAGGAGAAACACCACAGGAAACTAAAGGTTACGAAGGATTTTTTCACGTACATCACTTCACAGGAAGCATCGAAGAAACTGTTTTGGAATTGATTATTCGCGATCACAACAAAGTAAAATTTGAAAAAAGAAAAGATTTAATTGGAAAAATTGCCAAGAAAATCAACAAAAAATTCGCCAAACAATTTGGTGAAGATATTGTAACTGCTGAAGTAAGAGATCAGTATTATAATATGAAAGAAAAAGTGCTTCCTGTAAAACATATTGTTGATATTGCTGAAAAAGCAATGAGAGAACTAAACATCAAACCAATCATTAAGCCTATTCGAGGCGGAACTGATGGATCTCAATTATCATACATGGGATTACCTTGCCCGAATATTTTTGCGGGCGGACATAATTTTCATGGAAAATACGAATATGTTCCGGCAGAAAGTATCCAGAAAGCAACAGAAGTAATTGTAAAAATTGCTGAATTAACAGCCATTCAGGGTGCTTTTGATGTAACTGAAAAACCTAAAAGAAAAAGATAAATTGGAACCTAATTCTGATAAAAAATACGTTTGGGACAAAGTCAATAAATGGGAAGAAGAACTTCTTTTCCTAAAATCAATTATTGATAAAACCGAGCTTGTTGAAACCATAAAATGGGGCGCTCCTATTTATGTTTACAACAAAAGAAACGTTATCGGGATTGGAGGTTTTAAAGATTATTTTGCGATTTGGTTCCTGAACGGAGTTTTTCTGAAAGATGAAAAAAAGAAACTAATCAACGCCCAGGAAGACAAAACAAAATCGATGCGTCAATGGCGTTTTACCTCAAAAGATGAAGTAAACGAAAAAGAAGTTTTAGAATATATATTAGAAGCAATTGAAAACGAAAAGCAAGGTAAAATCCTTAAACCTACTAAAAAAGAAGCAATTGTTTCTGAATTGCTTCAAAAAGAAATGGATTTGAATCCGGCTTTAACAGAAGCTTTTCAAAAATTCACACCTTATAAGCAATATGAGTTTTTAGAATATATTGAGTCTGCAAAACAAGAGAAAACTAAAATTACGAGGATTGAAAAAGTGATTCCGATGATATTGAATAATATTGGGCTGAATGATAAATACAGGTAAAGTTTAGAAAATTCCAAATTTTTTAAATTCCAAATTCCAATTCTGGAGATAAACCTTTGTCAAAGTTTTAAAACTTTGACAAAGGTTTTTTTATTACGCAAGCTGCGTCTTTGCGAGGAACGAAGCAATCTCACGGAGTAACTCGACAAAAGTCTATATTCAACGTAATCCCAATCTTGGATCTCTGCAAGTAGCTCGCCAAAGATTGAAGAATTACTCTATAGAGCTTCTTGCGGAGATCCCTCGTTCCTCGGGATGACATACTTTATGGATACTTTGTAGTTATTCTTTGTGGTTGTTCTTGTGGAAATACTTCGTGAGATTGCTTCGTTCCTCGCAAAGACATACCAGACCGAAAACCATAAACAAAAAAAATCCCAAACTCCTCCTGATAGCTATCGGGATGGAATTTGGGATTTAAAATTTTATTGAAATTTTAAAAAGCGTTACGCTTTTTTATTCAAAGCAGCGCTCATTTCCATAGAAATAGCTGAACGCTCTAATTTTAATTTTCCAGACATTGTTTCGATTACAACTGTAGTTTCTGCAAGTTCAACCACTTTACCGTGAAAACCACTTTTAGTAATTATTTTGTCACCTACTTTTAGGCTGCTTTCAAATTCTTTTTCGTTTTTCGCTCTTTTTTGTTGTGGTCTGATCATGAAGAAATAGATCACTACAAACATTAATAGAAATGGCGCAAATTGAGTTAATTGTCCCATAATTTAATTTCTGTTTTTGATTTGATTTATTATTAATATTTTTTCTCTTCGACTTCTCTCAAAGTAACATTCTAAATTGGCTCTTCGCTCAGAGTGACATTTTGGAATTTGGATTTTAAAACTTGAGATTTTCCCAGATTTTACATCAACCCTCTTCCTACTTTTACCATCTTTTTGTTGGCTTCAAGTTCTTTAACAAGATTATCTAAAATTCCGTTGATAAAAATACTACTTTTTGGTGTAGAATATTCTTTAGCAATTTCTAAATATTCGTTAAGTGTTACTTTTACCGGAATCGACGGGAATTTTAAAAATTCGCAAATTGCCATTTTTAAGATAATAGTATCAATTTCAGCAATCCTTTCGCTGTCCCAGTTTGGCGTTTTATCGTCGTATTCTTTTGCAAAAATAGATTCGTTTAAAACTGTTCTTCTAAATAAATCTTTTGCAAAATCTTTATCTTCAACATCTTTATACAATTTTGGCACTCTAAAATCGTCTGGATCTTCGGTTTTTATGGCTTTTAATTGTTTGATAATATGTGTATTTACAACCGGAATGTCATCAACCCATGTTAATTTATCATCTTCTAAATACTCATATAATTTTTCATTCGGAACAATAACTTCTGCAAACAAATCAATTATAAATTGTCTGTCTTCTTCAAAAGTATTTTTTGTAGTGCTCATGTATTTTGCATACAAATCGCTCGCTTTAATATCATTTAAAAGTAAAATGATATAATCGTCATTTAAAGACCAGTTGTTTATTTTACGGTTTTCTAAAGCAATACTAAGGGAATTGCTTTCGGCAAGAAGCTGAAAAATTTTGTTTTTGATAAATTTTTCATTCGGATTACGTTCTGCAGCAGTTGCAAGATGTTTTTTGCTTGAAAGATGTAAAAAAACAGATTCTTTTTTGCAAATTTCAATCAATGAAGAAAGCATTATAAGATATAAATCCTGAATATTATCAATGCTGTAAAAAAGAAATTTTTCTTCTTTTTCCATATTATCAGAACCGCTTTGATGCATTGCATAAATGGATTGCATTACTTTAACGCGTATGTGTCTTCTATTTACCACCTTGTAAGAACATTTAAAAATTAGTCTGCAAAATTAGGAATTTCAATCCTTATAATAAAATTAATTCGTAAAAAAGTCGCGGTTTTCAGTCGCAGTTTTCAGTAATTTATAAACGATTTAAAAGTCGTAGTATTAAGTCTCAGTATTCAGCCAGCATTCATTATAAAATAAAAGTCTCAGTTTCCAGAACAAACTGTAAACTGAGACTTTAAACTGTAAACTAAAAATTACTTCTTAGCTGCGTTTTCAATTTTTCTCAAATCAATACGATTTTGAGCAATTGTAAGGGCAGCTTTATGTGTTGTCATTCCGTTTTTCACGGCATAATCGATAATTTCTAACGTTGTGTTGTAGATATTTTCGGTTTTTGTCATGATTTCGGCTTTACCGTAATGCTCTAATTCAGCATAAACATTGATAATTCCACCAGCGTTTATCAAGAAATCAGGAGCGTATAAAATACCTCTTTCCTGTAATCTTGGCCCGTGAACATTTTCATCAGCTAGTTGGTTGTTGGCAGCACCAGCAATTACTTTCGCTTTTATTTTGTTTACTGTATCATCATTAATTGTTGCTCCCATTGCACATGGCGCGTAAATATCAACATCAGCAGTGTATAAATCTTCGCCAGTAAAAATTGTTGCGTTATATTTTTGAGCTACTTCGTATAATTTTTCTTCGTTGATGTCAGCAATGGTAACGATCGCTCCTTCTTTAGTTAAATATTCAACCAAAGCTTCACCAACGTGACCAATTCCCTGAACCAAAACTTTTTTACCATCTAAAACATCAGAACCAAACTGACTTTTTGCAGCCGCTTTCATTCCTAAATAAACACCGTAAGCTGTTATAGGAGAAGGATTTCCAGATCCACCTCTTTCTTCAGAGATTCCTGTAACATAAGGCGTTACATCTCTTACTGTGTCCATGTCTTTTGTTTCCATTCCAACATCTTCTGCAGTAATATATCTTCCGCTTAAAGAGTGAACAAATTCACCAAACTTACGCATCAATTCAGGTGTTTTCTGCGTTTTAGCATCACCAATAATGACAGCTTTTCCACCACCAATATTAAGTCCTGTAATAGCAGATTTATAAGTCATACCTCTAGAAAGACGCAAAACATCGTTTAAAGCTTCCCATTCGGTATTATAATTCCACATTCTAGTACCTCCTAAAGCTGGACCCATAACCGAATTATGAATACCAATAATTGCTTTTAAACCTGTATCTTTGTCATTGCAAAATACAATTTGTTCGTGATCGTCAAAAGATAACTGACCAAAAACAGGATCCATTTTTTGAAGTTCCTTTCCAGTTGCGAAAGTTGCATCCATAGCGTTACTATTTATTTGTTAAAATTATGAATTTGTCAAAAAGACTTCTCAAACTTAATCAAAAAATACACTTGCGCTAATTTTTTATCCTTAAAATAACAATTATACAATATTTTTATTTTGATTTAATTATAATTTATTATACTTTTAATTAAGAATAATTCACAAAATCGAATAAACTTAATATTGAATCTCTTAAAAAAATGAAAGAATTAAGCTATTTAAACAAATATTTTATTAAATATAAATACAGTTTTTCCTTTGGAATTTTAATAACCATAATCGCACAAATCTTTTTCTTATTCACGCCTAAGCTTGTCAGTCACTCTTTTAATGTTATTGAGAAGTTTTTAAAATTGTCTGATGCTGATCAAAAATCTTCGATAATAATTAATTATTACAAGCAGGATTTAATTCATAACGTGCTTTTAATCATAGGAAGTGCAATTGTCGCAGGTTTCCTGACTTTCCTAATGCGCCAGACTTTAATTGTAATGTCGCGACATATTGAGTTTGATTTAAAAAATGAAGTTTTTAAACAATATGAAAATCTTTCGCAAAATTTCTATAAACAAAACCGTACGGGAGATTTAATGAACCGCATCAGCGAAGACGTTTCTAAAGTTCGTATGTATGTTGGCCCGGCAGTAATGTACAGCATAAATACGTTTATTCGTTTTGCGATTGTGATCTTATATATGTATAATGTTTCGCCTTTGCTTACTTTATATACTATTTTGCCGTTGCCAATTCTGTCTTATTGTATTTTCAAACTGAGTTCTGAAATCAATAAACGAAGCACTACTTTTCAACAATATTTATCAAAAGTTTCGAGTTTTTCGCAGGAAATATTTTCAGGAATTCGCGTTATAAAAGCATATTCATTAGAAAATCAGCATCAAAATAATATGGTGGCTCTTGCCGATGAAAGCAAAAAGAAAAGTTTGGATTTAGCCAAAGTTCAATCCCTTTTTGGGCCTTTGATGATTGCTTTAATCGGAATTAGTAATTTGGTTGTGATTTATTTTGGTGGCGTGATGTACATTAACGGAACAATTAAAAACATTGGTACCATTGCCGAATTCATCTTGTATGTAAACATGTTAACATGGCCTGTAGCTTCATTAGGATGGGTTTCATCAATGGTTCAGGAAGCAGAAGCTTCTCAAAAACGTTTGAATGAATTTTTGAAAATTGAACCGGAAATTAAAAACAATAACGAAAATCCATCTGATATTCAGGGTTCGATTTCTTTCGAAAACGTGAGTTATACTTATGAAGATACCAATATTGAAGCTTTAAAAAATGTGACTTTTACTGTAAAAAAAGGAGAAACGCTTGCTATCTTAGGAAAAACCGGTTCCGGAAAGTCAACAATATTATCTTTAATATCCCGTTTGTATGATGTAACCGAAGGTAAAATTAAAATTGATCAAAATGAAATAAGCACTTTAAACCTGAATGATCTCCGAAATAATATCGGAATTGTACCTCAGGATGCTTTTTTATTTTCGGATACTATTAAAAATAATATCAAATTTGGCAATCAGAATGCGAGCGACGAAGAAGTTATGGAAGCCGCAAAAAGCGCTGTGGTTCATGACAATATCATTGCTTTTAACAAACAATATGACACTATTTTAGGCGAAAGAGGAATCACGCTTTCGGGCGGACAAAAGCAGCGTGTGTCTATCGCAAGAGCAATTATTAAGAATCCCGCAATTCTGCTTTTTGATGATTGTCTGTCTGCCGTTGATACTGAAACAGAGGAGACGATTTTGAACAATTTATTCGAAATTTGCAAGGATAAAACTACGATTATTGTAAGTCATCGGGTATCTTCAGCAAAAAATGCCGACAAAATAATTATTCTGGAAGATGGTAAAATCATCCAACAAGGCTCTCATAATCAATTAATAAATCAGGAAGGATATTATGCATCGTTATATTTAAAACAACTTTCGGAAAAAGAATTACTTTAATTGTTGCGTAATAGATAATTTTTTATGATTTTTGAGTACTATTAATTCCAAAAATGATAGAACGTATTATGAGAGAAAATGACATGTTAGAAAAAGAAGAGATTTTTTCTAAGGTATTACGAGCAGGAAGAAGAACTTATTTCTTTGATGTGAGAGCTACTAAAGCAGACGATTATTACATCACAATTACAGAAAGTAAAAAATTTACCGAAGAAGATGGTTCTTTTCATTTTAAAAAACACAAAATTTACTTATACAAGGAAGATTTTGGAGCTTTTGCCGAAATACTGGAAGAAATGACTTCATATGTCTTGAACCACAAAGGCGAAGAAGTAATCTCTGAAAGACATCAAAAAGATTTTAAAAAAGAATATGGTTCTGATAAACCTGAAGGCCAAAGATCTAGCTTTACAGATATCGATTTTGACGATATTTAGTCCAATATAACTTTTTAAAAAGTACGAGTCCAATATGTCCAACATTTTGGACTTTTTTTATATATTTAAATTTAAAAAAAACTAACCTTGAAAACACTAACCACAAAACCACATTATTGCTTATTATTGTTTCTCTCTATAATATCAATATCCTACAGCCAAAAAACTGATTCAAATATTGAAAAGAAAATCGGCAACATTATAAAGAACATGACCCTGGAACAAAAAATTGGTCAGGCATGCCTTAAAGGAACTTCAAGCCGCAGCAAAGGTTTATCTGAAGAACTTAAAAATGATGTTCGAAAAGGCTTAGTTGGCGCCATTTTAAACTTGACAGAGCCAAGTCTGGTTGCTGAAATTCAAAAAATTGCAGTCGAAGAAAGTCCCAATCTTATTCCGTTATTATTTGGAAGAGATGTTATTCACGGTTATAAAACTATTTTCCCGATTCCCTTAGGCTTAGCCGCTTCGTGGGATATGGATTTGGTTGAAAAAACATCCAAAATCGCCGCTAACGAATCGTATTCAAGATGCATTAACTGGACGTATGCGCCAATGGTTGATATTGCCAGAGACGCCCGATGGGGAAGAATTGCAGAATCACCGGGTGAAGATCCTTTATTGGCATCACGATTGGGAGTTGCTTATGTAAAAGGTTTTCAGGGAAATGATCCTGCTGTTCCGGGGCAAATTTTAGCCTGCGCCAAACATTTTGCCGCTTATGGAGCTGCTGAAGGCGGACGAGATTACAATACCGTGAGCATGTCTGAATCTTTACTTCGAAATGTATATCTAAAACCTTTTGAGGCCACAGCAAAAGCTGGAGCCGCTACTTTCATGAGTTCTTTTAATGATGTTAACGGAGTTCCGGCTTCTGGAAACAGCTTTTTACTTAAAAAAATATTACGCGAAGAATGGAAATACGATGGTTTTATAGTAAGTGACTGGAATTCGGTTACTGAAATGATTCCGCATGGTTTTGCAGCAGATGAAAAAGATGCAGCATTAAAATCTGCCTCAGCAGGACTTGATATGGAAATGACCAGTTTATCGTATGCCCATCATTTAAAAACGCTGATTGCTGAGAAAAAAATCTCTGAAAAGCAACTGGACGAAATGGTTCGTAATATTCTGCGAATAAAATTTAGAGCAGGAATTTTTGAAAATCCGTATTTTAAAGATCGCGAAAAATTTTCATTATTAAGTACCGATGCATTACAAACTGCAAAAACAGCAGCAAGCAAAAGCTGCGTTTTACTAAAAAATGAAAACCAGATTTTACCTTTAAAATCCAATCAAAAAATAGCCGTTATTGGTCCTTTGGCAGATGCCTCACGAGAACAATTAGGAACCTGGATTTTTGATGGAAATAAAGAAGATTCTCAAACACCACTAAAAGCGTTACAAAATAGTTTTGGCGCAAATAATGTATTTTATTCTGCTGGACTTTCGCATAGTCGATCTATGTCTGAAGAAGGTTTTGCAGCCGCAATTGCAGAAGCTAAAAAATCAGATGTGATTTTATTTTTTGCCGGAGAAGAAGCTATTCTTTCTGGAGAAGCACATTCGAGAGCGAACATTAATTTGCCGGGGTTACAGGAAAAATTAATTGCTGAATTACAAAAAACAGGAAAGCCAATTGTATTGGTAATAATGGCCGGAAGACCTATCACCTTAGGAGCTGTTTTGCCAAAAGTAAACGCCTTAATTATGGCATGGCATCCGGGAACAATGGCTGGCCCAGCAATTTCTAATGTACTTTTGGGAGTTGTAAATCCGTCAGGAAAATTGCCTGTTACATGGCCAAAAGAAGTTGGTCAGATTCCTATTTACTACAATCATCCCAATACAGGTCGACCGGCAGATCCTAAAACTTTTGTGGCTATTCAGGATATTCCAATTGAAGCCTGGCAAAGTTCTTTAGGAAATAATTCGCACTATCTTGATGCAGGTTACGAACCACAATATCCTTTTGGATTTGGATTAAGCTACACGACTTTTTCTTATGAAAATTTAAAAATCGAAAAAGCAGTTCTTAAAAATAATGATGCAGAAAAATTAAACGTTTCTGCCGTAATTACGAATACAGGAAATACTACAGGAACAGAAACAGTTCAATTATATGTACGAGATATTACAGGAAGCATTGTTAGGCCTATTCGAGAATTGAAAGATTTTGTACAAATCGAATTAAAACCTAAAGAATCTAAAACGGTTCAATTTTCAATTCCTGTTTCTGAGCTTGCTTTTTATAATGATAAAATGGAACTTAAAACAGAACCTGGCGACTTTAAAGTCTGGATTGCTTCTCATGCTGAAAATGGACTGGAAGGTGATTTTAAAGTGGAATAAATTTTACGCATTGAGTGTAATGCATAAAATAATTAAACACATAGAAACATAGATTTTATTATCTTTTAAAAAAGTAAATCAAAAAAAACAAGTTTCTCAAACATAACTATGTTTGTTAATGCAAGTAAAACGCCTTTTTGAATTCAATAATACTATGTTTCTATGTGTTAAAATAATTATCCCCAACGGGTTAAAATTTATATGATGAAGAAAATAACCGTATTACTTTGCTTTTTTATTGGAGTTTTCTCTTTTGCGCAAAAAGCAGAATATGAAACTAAAACCAATATTCAATATTATAATGCAGCAGCCAATAAATCTGACAGCTACATAAATGAAAGATGTGTTTTGGATATTTATTATCCAAAAAATACTAAAGGATTTGCTACAATTGTCTGGTTTCATGGCGGAGGTTTAACTGGCGGAAGCAAAGAAATCCCCGAAGCCTTAAAAAACAAAGGTTTTGCAATTATTGGCGTTAATTACAGATTATCTCCAAAAGCAAAAGCTGCAAGAGCCATTGATGATGCCGCTGCAGCTGTTGCGTGGGCGTTTAATAATATTGCTAATTATGGCGGTGATAATTCCTCTATTTTTGTTTCTGGGCATTCTGCAGGAGGATATTTAGCCTCGATGATTGGTCTAGACAAAAAATATCTTCAAAAAGAGGGAATCGATGCTAATAAAATTGCAGGATTAATTCCGTTTAGCGGTCAGTGCATCACACATTTTGAAATTAGAAGAGAAAACGGAATTTCTGAAAAACAGCCAACAATTGACGAATTTGCACCACTTTTTCATGTTCGTGCCGATGCTCCTCCTCTTTTGTTAATTACCGGAGATCGCGAATTAGAAATGTTAGGGCGTTACGAAGAAAATGCATACATGGCACGCATGATGAAATTAGTCGGGCATAAAGAAACGAAACTTTACGAATTAGACGGATATGGTCACGGCATGACGGAACCTGCATTTCCGTTGCTTGTAAACGAGATAAATCGCATTTTAAAAGAGAAACAAACCAAAAAATAACATTAAAAAAATCCACGGCAATGGAAATAAACTTATTAATATTACCCGGACTGGGAAATTCAGGCGAGAAACACTGGCAAACTTTTTGGCATAAAAAATTTAAAAATTCAACACGAATCGTTCAGGATAATTGGGACGAACCTCTCCGCGAAGAATGGCTAAAAAGGCTAAATGATGAAGTTGTAAAATTGGACAAACCAACAATTTTCGTTGCACATAGCCTGGCGGTTTCGTTAGTACAGCATTGGGCTGCCACAAATAGTAATAAAAATATTGTTGGTGCACTTTTGGTAGCTCCCGCCGATGTAGATTCACCTCAGCATACTCCGGAAATTATTAGAAATTTTGCTCCAATGCCCATTTCAAAATTACCTTTTCCATCGATAGTTGTGGCAAGTGAAAATGATCCTTACGCGTCTTTTGAAAGAAAACTATATTTTGCTGAAATGTGGGGAAGTGATTTTGTAAACGTTGGTCAAAAAGGACACATTAACTCTGATTCTGATTTAAAATATTGGGAAGAGGGACAGGAAATACTTTCTCAATTAATTAAAAAAATAGATTTAAATAACTGAAAAATTAACCGCAAAGATTCTGTGTTGATTTCCAATTTAAATCTTAATTTTTATTAATTTTGTTTTTCAAGACAGTCATTGAGCTAGTCTCTATAGCGTGTTAAACCTTATGTGTTTTCACGCTATTTTTT
>Ga0307411_10000068_pt1 | contig 31407 bp, 32 predicted proteins | sample DK1Ometagenome_2_FD_203712 | JGI IMG/M metagenome (GOLD analysis project Ga0307411, IMG submission 203712) | Maize rhizosphere microbial communities from greenhouse at UC Davis, California, United States - DK15-O-1 | ecosystem: Host-associated > Plants > Roots > Rhizosphere > Soil | place: USA...
CGGTATTTTGAGTGGAACAGCATTACTTATTGTTGTAGGGGTTGCTAATGAAGTTGCGGCACAGATAGAAGCCTATTTGATTGAACATAGATATGAAAGATTCCTCAACTCGGGTCGATTAAGAGGTAGGGCTGTGCGTTGAATCAGGTAGAGACGATATTTATTTTTATGGGCCCTCCAGGATCTGGAAAAGGAACGTTAGCGTCTGTTTGTACTAAGCGGTTTGGTTGGAAGCAAATTTCTACTGGCAATTTGTGCAGAAAACATATTGCAGAACAGACAGAAATAGGCAAAGAAATAGATTTAATTATCAAATCTGGTAAACTGATTAGTGATACTCTCATTACATATATGGTTTCGCAGTGGCTTAGTGAAAATGCAACAAAGACATCAGCAATCATACTTGATGGGTATCCACGGACAGTAAGACAGGCTCAATTATTCAACAAAATAATTGCGGAAGCTTTGCCTCTAGCGCGTATATGCATCCTAGTGCTGTCTGTTTCAGATGCAACTGTGATCAACCGACTATGCCGTCGTTTTGTATGTCAAAATAAAGAGTGTCAAGCGGTATATGCGAGCGCTAATGGTGAAGAGGCTATGCCATTTGCCAGATGTAAGGAGTGCGGTGATAGTATCGGTAGGCGGGCTGATGATGAAGAGAGTGTTATAAAAAATCGCCTTACTGATTATTATGCGCATGAAAAAGAGTTACTTAATTTTTATCGAAATAGTGAAGCAGATATTATTGAGCTTGAGATTAGTGCGGATCAATCAATATCTCAAGTATTTGAGCGTTTTGTGTCCAGTATAAATGAAAAGTAAGTATATACGTATATGATTCATATAAAAGATAACATAGCAATTCAGAAAATGGCGCAAGCGGGAAAGCGTATTTCAGAGTTATTAGAAGAGGTAACGTCAATAATAGCCCCTGGAGTTTCAACAGCAGCTATTGATGAATGGATTGATAAAAAATTACAAGAAAAAAAATTAGTCTCAAGTACTAAAGGGTACATGGGATATAAGCATGCGAGCTGTATAGCTGTTAATGATGAAGTTGTGCATGGAGTACCGCGTGTAACGTGTATTTTGAAAGCTGGAGATGTGGTCAAAATTGATGTGTGTGCTTCATGGGACGGTTATTGTGCAGATATGGCGCGAAGTTTCTTTGTTGGTGAATCTTCGGAAGAAGCAAAAAAACTTGTTGATGTAGCAAAAAGAGCTCTCGATAAAGGAATTGAAAAAGCTCGAGTAGGCAATAAACTTTCTGACATATCAGCAGCGATACAAGAAGAGGTAGAAAAGCATGGCTTTGGTGTAGTGCGCGATTTTGCAGGGCATGGGATTGGAAAAAATATGCATGAAGAGCCCGAAATACTTAATTATGGAAAAGCTGGACGTGGACCAGTTCTGAAAGAAGGTATGACTTTTGCAATTGAACCGATGATTACGCTTGGCAACTATGCTACCTATATTGCATCTGATGGGTGGACAGTCAAGACGGTTGATGGAAGTTTAGCAGCGCATGTTGAGGATACTATTGCTATTACCAAAGGAGATCCAATGATTTTAACTCGCAGCAATGCAGAACAACACAATAATGTGAGTTTTTCATGAAACATAAAGAAGAAGTTATTCGAGTTGACGGTATAGTGAATGAGACGTTACCTAATGCAATGTTTCGCGTGGAAATAGAGGGTGGACATGTGGTGTTAGCGCATGTATCAGGGAAAATGCGTATGCACTACATTCGTATTTTGCCGGGAGATAGGGTAGCATTAGAGTTATCTTCATATGATCTATCGCGTGGCAGAATTGTACTACGATATAAGGATTAGGCAGGAGTTATTCATGAAAGTTCGGACATCAGTAAAAGCTATTTGTAAGGATTGTCGTATTATTAAGCGTAAAGGCGTTGTGCGTATTATCTGTAGCAAAAGCCCTAAGCATAAACAACGACAAGGATAAGAGGAGCGTACATTATGGCCAGAATAGAGGGTGTAAATTTACCATCAAATAAACGTGTGGAATATGCGCTACCATATATTTTTGGAATTGGTCTTATAAGATCACAAGATATTTTGCGAAAAGTTAATATTAGCTTTGATAAACGCGTGAAAGATCTTTCTGATGCTGAAGTAGCATTAATACAGAAAGTGATTACCGACGAATACAAAGTAGAAGGTGAATTGCGCAAAGAGATCACATTAAATATTAAACGGTTACAAGAAATTGGATCTTATCGTGGGTTGCGTCACAAAAAAGGATTACCAGTAAGAGGGCAGCGTACAAAAACAAATGCGCGTACTCGTAAGGGGCCAAAGAAAAATCCTGTAGCGCTTAAACGTAAAGTAACAAAAAAATAATAATGTAATAAGGATTGTTGTTACATGGCTTATAAGAAAAAACCAAAAAAACAGAAGCAGAAAATAGTATCAGCTATTGCTCATGTAAAAGCGACGTTTAATAATACCATTGTTTCTATAACAACAATGGAAGGAGACGTCTTATTTAGTTCAAGTTCAGGACGATTGGGCTTTAAGGGATCACGTAAAAGTACGCCTTTTGCAGCAGGACAGATTGCATCAACGTTAGCAAAAGACATGCAAAATATCGGAATTAAGACTATAGAAGTAAATATGGAAGGTCCGGGTCCACGGGAGTCTGTGGTTAAAGGGTTCCAATCTTCAGGGTTCTCAATTTCTGTATTGCGTGATGTTACTCCATTGCCGCATAACGGTTGTAGAGCTCCTAAAAAGAGACGTGTATAAAATAATAATTTTTTAGCGAGATATGGATATCATGGCAGTTGTAAGAGAAGAAAATACTGAAAAACAGCAACAAAAGTCTACGCATAAAAAACTTTCTGAATATGGTAAACAACTTCAAGAAAAACAGAAAGTAAAAGAGATGTATGGCCTACGTGAACGTCAATTTAAACGTTTTTTTGTTGTAGCAAGCAAACAGCGTGACGGGGGGCCAGGCGAAAACCTCTTAAGACTATTAGAGCGTCGTCTTGATAATGTTGTATATCGTCTTAAAATGGCAACAACTCGTACACAGGCACGCCAAATTATTACTCATGGGCATGTGCTTGTTGGGGGCAAAAAAATCTATTCACCTTCCTATTTAGTTTCTATGGAAGATGTTATTACTCTTAGTCAACGTGCTATTACATTACCAGTATTTATGGCACACGTTGTTGACAAGAGAATGAAAGTAGGTATTAAGGTACCAGATTGGTTAGAATTGAATAAAACAGATAGAATTGGACGAGTACTTCGTCTGCCTGTTCGTGCTGATATTCAAGCACCAATTGAAGAGCATTTAATTGTAGAATTGTATTCGAAATAGTAGAAAGTAAGTCTAGGCAAGCAGGAGGTTGAATGGCTAAGAATCGAGAATACAAACCACTTATCATTCCGCAATTGAAATGGGAAAAAAAAACACTAAGTGAAACCTGTGGTGAGTTAGTAGTTCAACCGCTTGAACCAGGTTTTGGAATAACGATTGGAAATTCGTTACGAAGAATTTTGCTTAGTGGCGTTGAAGGATCTGCGGTAACTTCGGTGATTATTGCTGGAGTTAATAATGAATTTTCAGCAATACCTGGTGTTGTTGAAGATGCGATGCAGCTTATCTTGAATATTAAAAATATTGTTATTCGTAATAAAGAAGGCAAGCCAGGCAGTATGCGAGTAACAAAAAAAGGGGAATCTGAGGTAACGGTAAGAGATATCGTTGCGGATGACCATCTTGAGCTTGTTAATAAAGATTATGTTATTGCGCATGTTGCATTTGATGGTGAACTTGATATTGAATTTTTTGTTGAATCCGGGCGTGGTTATCAGACTGCTCAGTGGCCTGTTGATAAACCTTACCAAGAAGATGGCCGTATTTATGTAGACGCTATGTTTTCTCCTATACGTAAAGTGTCATTTGATGTTGAAAAAACTCGTGTTGGTGACGCAATTGATTATGATAAACTGGTATTACGTATCTATACAAATGGCTCAGAAAATCCGGTTGATGCATTACATTATGCAGTGTCGATTTTACGTACACAGCTAGAACATTTCTTGGAGAGTGCCGAAATTCCATTTAATGAGATTTCTCAGATGCCAGAAGAGAAAATAGAGAAAACTCCATTAAAAACAAGCGATTCCAACCTTAAAGGAGTTCCAGTTGATCTCTTGCTTAAGCCAATTGAAGAGCTGGAATTATCAGTCAGGGCTCATAATTGTTTACTCAATGCTGGTATTAATCGAGTGATTGATCTTATTAACGTTAGTGAAGATGATGCGCTTAAAATTAAAAACTTTGGTCGCAAATCATTAAATGAAGTAAAAGAGAGCATGAAAGCGTTTGGTCTCTCATTTGGTATGAATATTAATGAAGAAAATGTTAAGAAAGTATTAAATCAGGAATAATATTCCTGCTTTACGTAAGGTGCGCATATGGTACATCAGAATGGTAGAAAAAAATTAAATCTTAAAGCTCCTCATAGAAGGGCATTACTTCGTAACCAAGCGATTCATTTAATTAAATATGGACATTTAGTTTCAACTAAAGCACGCGTAAAAGAGACTAAACGTCTTGTTGAACGTATTGTTACTATTGCCCGTACAGGGAACACATTTAACGCGCGTCGTCGTGTCCATGCATTATTGCCCTACGACGAAAAAGCTGTGTTAAAATTATTTATTGATATTGCTCCGAACTATGTATCTCGTCCTGGTGGATATACTCGTATTATTCCCATGGGGAAACGTATGAGTGATACAGCAACTATTGCTCGCCTAGAATGGGTATAAATGTCTGAAATTACTACTAGATTGTTAGATGAGACAATAGCTCAGATACAAGCAGTATTAGAAGAATTACGCCCCACCATTGTTAGCGATGGTGGGGATATTATTTTTGAACGGTTTGAAGAAGGAACTGTCTTTGTAAGGCTACACGGTGCCTGTGTTAGCTGCCCTATCTCCTATATGACCCTTTCTATGGGTGTTGAAGCAACTCTGAAGCAACGTATTCCGGCGGTTCAGCGCGTTGCATTGGTCGACGACGAAGTATAGCCTACCCTGTTTCTTCATCTGGGCAATTTGCCAGATTATTGATTTATGTTACCCTAGTGCGTTAATTTCAAATTGGAATAATTTTGAATAGCTGTGGGAGTATCGCATGAAAAGTAATTTTCTTTTTTTGGTAAGTCTATACAGAGATTACAGACATTTAGTGATTTCATTGATGAGCTAGGTTGGCCTAAAGTCCGTGCTTATCTATCAGTATACTATAGGTTGAGTATTCAGAAAAGTTTTGAAAATGCGCTATCAGAACAATCTCGTGCAAGTCTTGCAGAAGAGCGACAAAAGATTGCTACTACATTCCAATCACCAGAGTATCAGCAGCGAAAGCAGGACCAGATTCAAGCATTGAAAAAAATCGTGGACCTTTCTGATGACGAGAGAAAAGCAGTTCTGAAGAGTTTGCAGGAAAGAGAAGATGACAGACAACAAAGGTTAGCGGAAAAAGCTAAGAAACAACAAGAAATATTAAAAGAATAAGATGCTCTAGTCGTCCCAGAATAATTTTCACAGATGTTTATAAAAAGAAGTAGAGCTGATTGAACACACCAGCTCTGCCTCTTTTTATAGTTGTGTAATAACAGGCTCTAAAGCATATATCTCTGTTAGTACTTGTGTTTGCTCTCGTATAGTTTCTGGTAGTGGTGTAATTCCTACAAGGCAAGCCCATACTATCTGATTTGATTTTCTAATTGAGAAAAGTGCTGATATTTTAAATATTCATTGATTATCGATATTCTGCTCTGATATTATCAGATTGAAATAAAATGCAAAAGGAGAAAAATGAAGAAACGTCTAATGTTGATTATTATTATGGCAATTCCTAATATATTAATTCTTGCTTCAGAGGACGAGAATCCCACCGTCAAGGCACAAAGCGGTTGGGGTGATTGGTTGGGCAAAAAAGCTACCGCAACATGGCAGGCAGTTCGGCAGGCACCACGTACATTATGGAATGAATCAAAGACACAAGTGGTAGATCCTAATAGCCCTACCAGGCAAGCAGTATCTGCTTTTGGAGAAGGGATGGCGTTGATGCCAGGAGCAACTGCAGTAGATAAACTCAGGGGTGTACAATCACGAATACAACATTATTTCAAGGTTGATCGTGACAATACTTCCCTGTGGAATCTGTTTTTACAGATAGAAAAAGACCAGGAAAAGATATTGAAAACGTCATTCTATCTTTCAGGAGGAGTGGCTCTAGCGATTTTTGGCATTGCAAAGGTAATAGCTTATTATAAGAATAAAAATAGTGATAAAACCAGTGCTGTTAATAACATAAAGGATCTGCTACTAGTAGCATTAGCAGATTCAACAGCCTACCCGACTCGTTCTTCAAAATTACATGCATTAATGAAGAAAAATGAATTTTTGATACCAGGGGTAACAGCAGAGGAGATTGATGTTGATGGTATCTTTAATCAAGCATGTAGCGAAGTAAGTAGAGTGATAGTTGGCTTGCCTTATAGTCAAGAGAAGAAAGACATGGATCGAGAAATTGGGAAGCATATTTCTCAGCTTAATGAGAAACTTCAGCAATTTCCTACATTGCAGGGAAAAATAGATTTTATCGACACACAACTAACATCAGATCAATTACATATGAAAGGTCCTGAAACTCGTGCCTATTTGTCAGTATACAGTAGATTAAAAATTCAGATAGTATTTGAAAATGCGCTATCAGAACAATCTCATGCAAGTCTTGCAGAAGAGCGACAAAAGATTGCTACTACATTCCAATCACCAGAGTATCAGCAGCGAAAGCGGGACCAGATTCAAGCATTGAAAAAAGTCGTGGGCCTTTCTGAGGACGGGAGAAAAGTAATTCTGAAGAGTTTGCAGGAAAAAGAAGCTGCCAGACAACCAAGGTTAGCGGAAAAAGCTGAAAACCAAAAAGAAAATTAGAACAACAAAGATGTTATAGCCGTCCCAGAATAATTTTCACAGATGTTTAAAAAGAGGCAGAGCTGGTGAACACACCAGCTCTGCCTCTTTTTATAGTTGTGTAATGACAGGCTCTAAAGCATATATCTCTGTTAGTACTTGTGTTTGCTCTCGTATAGCTTCTGGTAGTGGTGTAATTCCTACAAGGCAAGCCCATACTATCTGATTTGATTTTCTAATTGAGAAGTGCTGATATTTTAAATATTCATTGATTATCGATATTCTGTTTTGATATTATCAGATTGAAACTGAAAATAAAAGGAGAAAGAATGAAGAAACGTCTAATGTTGATTATTATTATGGCAATTCCTAATATATTAATTTTTGCTTCAGAGGACGAGAATCCCACTGTCAAGACACAAAGCGGTTGGGGTGATTGGTTTGGGAAAAAAGCTACCGCAACATGGCAAGCAGTTCGGCGGGCACCACGTACATTATGGAATGAAGCAAAGACGGTAGGTCCTTATAGTCCTGCAGGACTAGCATTAGCGGCTTTTGGACAAGGGATGGCATCGATACCAGGAGCAATTGCAGAAGATAATTTTGAGCGCGTACAATCACGAATACAACATTATTTGATGGTTGATAGTGACAATCTTTTTCTGTGGAAGCTGTTTTTCAAGACACAAGAAGACCAGGCCAAGACATTTCAAACCTCATTATATCTTTCAGGAGGAGCGGCTCTAGCGATTTTTGGCATTGCAAAGGTAATAGCTTATTATAAGAATAAAAATAGTGATAAAACCAGTGCTGTTAATAACATAAAGGATCTGCTACTAGTAGCATTAGCAGATTCAATAGCTTACCCGACTCGTTCTTCAAAATTACATGCATTAATGAAGAAAAATGAATTTTTGATACCAGGGGTAACAGCAGATGAGATTGATGTTGATGGTATCTTTAATAAAGCATGTAGCGAAGTAAGTAGAGTGATAGTTGGCTTGCCTTATAGTGAAGAGCAGAAAGGCATGGATCGAGAAATTGGGAAGCATATTTCTCAGCTTAATGAGCAACTTCATGACTTTTCTACATTGCAGAAAAAAATAGATTTTATTAACAGACAATCATTAGGAGACCGAGGATTAGCAAGTGCGCTAACACTCGATCAATTGAATACGTATATGAAAGATCCTAAAGTCCGTGCTTATTGGTCAGTATACAGTAGATTAAATATGCAGATAGTATTTGAAGATGCGCTATCAGAAGAATCTCGTGCAATTCTTGCAGAAGAGCGACAAGATATTCCTACTAGAGGCCAGTCAGAAGAGTATAAAAAACGCCAGCAGGGATGGGTTGCCATCAAACAAGCAGCTTTGCAAAAAAGGTTAGCGGAAAACGCTGAAAACGAAAAAGAAATATTAGAACAAGATGCTATAGCCGTCCCAGAATAATTTTCACAGATGTTTATAAAAAGAGGCCGAGCTGGTTGAACACACCAGCTCGGCCTCTTTTTATAGTTGTGTAATAACAGGCTCTAAAGCATATATCTCTGTTAGTACTTGTGTTTGCTCTCGTATAGCTTCTGGTAGTGGTGTAATTCCTACAAGGCCATCCCATACTATCTGGTTATTGTAAGGCAAGAGAACCGTTTCTACCATAATTTCAGAAATGGCAGACTGGATCATAGTCTCGAAGGGATCAGTTAATGCACGTACTCCATATACTTTTTGGTCATATAAAGACAAAAACACTGCATGTTCTTGATCATATCGTACAATGAGAAAGTAACTGGTAACATGCGTATTCCAGCTACGGATTAATGTTTTATCATCACGAGAAAGATGCTCCGAGTGTTTTGTAATAAATTTTTCTAAAAAGGCTGGTTCTTGTAACCAGTGATCGCGTATTTTTTTTCGGGCTCTATTAATATCAGCTATCTGAATTGTCTCATGTGGTTGAAATATATTGAAAGTGGTAACTGCAAATCGATCCAGTTGATCAAGTAATTGTATACATCGCGTAGCTTCATTGTGTGCAAGTTTCATTATTATTCCCTTCTTGTTTTCTTAGTTTATATGCACATTACATAAAAGATTGGGTCGCTATAATAGTGGTAAAAAATCAACTCAATGGTGAGGAACTTCATGAAAGAAATTATAACAGATGAATGGTCTGATGTCATAAAGAGTGTATCTCGAACGGACAATTCTAATGAATAAAAAGTTGTACTATATAACTGTATAACCACTTTTTTCAAAAGGTGGGTTTTTATCCCTGTTCTATTACCGAAACAGTGCTTCCTTGTATCCCTTTTTGGATAAAAAAGTGGACAGGAAATTGATCTTTCATTGCTGGAAGGTGCGAAACAACAATAATTTTTGAGAAATTATTTTGAATTGCATGGAGCGCATCCATAATATAACTGAGGCCTTCTTCGTCTTGTGAGCCAAAGCCTTCATCAATAATCAGAGTTTGTAGCGCTGTTCCTGCACGCCGTGCGAGTAGTTTTGAAATGGCTATTCGTAATGCAAAATCAATACGAAAAGCTTCTCCTCCTGAAAACATTTCATATGGTCTGATACCATTCTGATCTGAAATTTTAATATCAAGCGTCTCTTTGGTGCCCCCTTTTTTAAGATCGCGTAGTGATTCGATCATTATCTGTGCTTGGTTATGTGTGAGCTGCGAGAGGAGATGGTTTGCTTCTTGTTCAATCTCAGGGATCGCCTCTTCTATAAGGAGGGCTTGTATTCCATCTTTTCCTGTTGCGGTTGAAATGGTCTGGTAATCATTAATAATAGTATTAAGAGCGGCAATATTGTGTGCTTCTCTCTCATATTCTGTTTTTATTTTGTGAAGTTGTGCGCGTTGTGCTTGTATATTACCTTTCATATGCAATAATTGCTCTTTTGTCTGTTGCATTATTGTATAGATGCTTGTTAACTCATCTTCACGCTTTTTGAGTATATTTTTATGTGAAGTTAGTTCTAAATAGTAAGAAACTTTTTCATCTATTTCACGTTCTTCTACCTGCAATTGACGTATGATTGTACAGAGTGACAATATTTCTTGTTTACGCGTCTGTTGCTGAGCAAGAGCTTTTTTAAAAGAATCAAAAGAGACTAATTGTTGCTCAATAGATTCTAATTCTTTCTGATAACGAACATGCTGCTCTCTATTATATCCACATTGTGCGTATTGTTCTTCATATTCTCTTTTACGATTGCATAGCTCTTGATATGCAGTTTCTGTGATAACCAATGGGGTATGTGTCTGCGTATGCAAAAGTTGTTCTTGTGCGATAATAAGTGTCTCATGTAGTGAAATTTCGTTCTGAATCAGAGTGAAACGTTCTTGTGTTGTTACTATAGTGGTACATGTTGCTTCTAGAATTTTTTCAAGATCATTGTACTGGATCTGTAACTTTTCTTTCTGTTGCGCTCTCTGTTTAGTAGCTATGAGTTGTTCATGCTCAATTATAAGACGTTCTTTTATAAGCGGTATAAGACGCTTAAGGCGTGTAAAACGATGAGTTAATAGGACCTCTTGTCTGTCAAGATGTGCTTTTAAAAAACGTCTCCGTGAAGCAGACAGATTTTGCTCGCAGAGTGGACAACTCGGGTCCACGTGTTGAACTAATTTTTTTTTTTGTACGCTTGTCTGTAATTGATTATTGATGATATTTCCAAGAGCTACAAAGCGTTGATAGATAGCCTTACGTTTTTCAAGTAATGCTTCAGCCTGATTAATGCAATGGGGTAACAGCTCTCTGTTCTGTGAGTATTCTTTGATCTCTTGTTCATATGTATATTTTTGTTGAAGAGTTGCCTCTTGCAAGGAAGTCTGTTTTTTAAGCTCATCTTGAATAATTTCTGCGATATTCTGTCTGTTCTGTTGTTCAATAATGAGTCGTTCTAACGCTATACGAATAGTCTGTATGTTTTGATTATGATCCTGCTGATGTTGCTGCTCAATCCGTGCCATGTCTTGAGTAATAGATAAGATTGCCTCTTTACATTCGAGTGTATTGTGTAGCAGTTTCTGTTGTGAATCTACCATAGCACAAAGAGTCTTTTTAGTTGTCTCTAATTGTTCATAGGTATGCATCGATTGTTTTTGTCTGATAACAGACTTCCATTCTTGTCGTACTTCTGCAAGGCGTTTATAAGTGGACACTAGTTTTTCGGATATCTGTTTTTTTTGCAACTGAAAGAGCGCCAGTTGGGTACAATTTTTTTCAAGCTGGTGGAATTCATGGTGGAGGCCCTGTTTTTGCTCCAATAGATTTTTTTCTTCTTCATGAAGAGTATTCATTTTACAAGAGAGCGAAGCATCTTCTGTTTCTAATTCATTTTCACGAGTTAGCTCAGTATGTCTCTGCTCTTGTAGCATCGTGAGAATATTTTTTTTTGCTGTCGCATCTTTAACCTTTCAAGTGCGCGTATGCGTATAATCTCATATTGATCCAATCCTAAAATACTTGCTAAAATCTGTTTGCGATCTTTTGGAGATTTTTTGGAAAATTCATTTGAATTGCCTTGACGCAAAAATGCTGAGTTTGAAAAAGCATCAAAATCAAGGCGTATGGTCTGTTCAATTTTTGCTTGTGTTGTTCTGATGGTTTTATCAGTTAAAGGAATGAATTCGCCAGTATTTTTAATAATAGTGCCAAAATCAAGAGCTGAAAGAGGCTTACCACTTGTCTCCATATATTCGCGGCGAATACGATATACGGTATCTTGCAATTTAAAATCAAAAATAACAATCATATGATTCTGACCAAGCCGCAAAAGCCCTGCATCTGGTTTTGCAGTGCCTAAAATTTTTCTTCCCTGCCCCCATAAAGCCCAGGTCATTGCGTCCAGAAGGGCTGATTTTCCATGACCATTTTTTCCAGAAAGACAGATGAGGTTGTAATGAGAGAAATCGATTGTTTGCAGCTGTGAACCATAACTTAAGAAGTTTTTCAACTGAATTTTAAGTGGAATCATGTTTTTTCCTTACATAGTAGTGTGCAGATGACAGTCTAGCATAGGTCTTGCTGTTTCTAAAGGGCAGACTAAGGTTATTTCTCATTGTCATAAGTAGTGTTATTTACAGGAATATATTATAATTACTGTTATTTAAATTAATTAAACGCTTTAAGGTATAGGACTACTTAGTGAAAAATAAGACATTACTTTTTCTATTTTGTTTTTTAGTATATTGCAATCACATACATACCGCACAAGAGTATTCCATGAGATCACGGCTTATTAATGGATTATTATTTTTAGGTGGTGTTAGTTTATTATACTTCGGAGATAAAAGTAATGATACGAAATGCGCAGCTTTGGGTGGGGGATTATTATGTTATTGTTTCATGCAATATACCTATCCTAAAAAGCAATATCCTTGTCCTAAAGAGGAGAGGTATGTAGGTGAAAAACGAGCCTGGACTGAATTGAATTATATTTTAAAAGATAAAAAATTAGATGTAACGACAATAAAAAACAAGAATGGAAAGTATGTACTTAGTCAAGTAGAGTCAATAAATGTTCATTTTTATCGGTTTGGTCTAACAATGTTAAATGATACAAAGGAAAATAGAGAGATTATTAAACAACTTAGCTTTTCAAAGGACACTATTTAATGACCAGATATGCAACTGATTGTTTTTTCCTAATGGTTCAAAAGCTTTTTTATAGATGTAAAATAGCATCGGATATAATATTATTTATATTTTTTTAAAACAGAATATTCTCCTTTTTTAATGCGTACATACCAATTAGGAGTGTATTTTTTAAAAAATGTCAATCATATTTGTTTTCGCTAAATTGTCAAAGTTCTGCCTATATAACAATCAGATTTGCGGCAAATGGTCAAAGGTATTTAATGAGCATGTACATCTTTTCTGGGATACGTAATCAATTTCATAATGAAATATTTTTGAAGAAAATCGTACAATGAATTCTTAAGTGGAATCATGTTTTTCCTTACATAGTATTGTGCAATGACAGTCTAGCATAGGTCTTGCTGTTTCTAAAGGGCAGACTAAGGTTATTTCTCATTGTAGTAAATTATTGCTTTTGACAAATGCACATCTTGTTGGTATAATTTCTATTAAGATATTTATTGATAGGCCGAGGATAGTGTATGTATAAAAGACTGTGTTTACTATTTGTTCTTATAGCATATATGTGCCCACTATATACGAGTGAGGCATCTCAATCACAGAAAGTACCACGTGTATTTGCCCCTCTAACTAAGAACCTAATGACAGGCGCGGGGATGGTTGGCGTATTGTTTGCATACATGGGAGTACAGGAATCTAATCCTGCATTTGCGACAATAGGAGTTGGTATTGCTGGGGCATCTTATCTCATCTATGAAATGGTAAGGATATTAGAAGAAGATACATATAAATTGCTTGAGGAAAAGACTAAGCTTGAGCTGAAAACGGGGGAATTAGAGCGCGCTTACTGCATTTTATTCAAAGATTATGAACAGCTAAAAAAGGACAATTATCAATTACGCATAGAATTAAAAAATGCTGAAGTTACTATAGAAAACCAACAACAACAGATAGCTAATGTAAAAAGTAAATATTCTGCAGACGTAAAGCAAAGATATGAGGAAAATATAAATTTGCAAAATTATGCACGAAACATACAGACTGAAAACAATTGGTTGAAAGGCATTACGGTACCACTTGCAGAAGAAAATTTAAAGCTCAAAATGCTTACTTGTGCATCTCTCTATTGTTTGGAGAAGAACTTTTCACTACAAGAGAGGCTTCGATAAAAATTGTTATAAAATTACAAGAGAGCCTGCTGCACATACATTTTGCAGCAGGCTTTCTGTGTATACTATGTCATATTTTCTTAATTCCTATATATTTGATAGTAAACATCTAATAATAATAGGAACACAGTATGAAAAAGACTATTTTTAGAAACTATGACATTCGTGGAATTGTAAATGAAGAGCTACTTGTGGATGAAGTGTATAACCTGGCACGCGCTATTGCTACGTATATACAAGAAGCAGACGAAACGGTAAAAACGGTTGCGGTGGGGATGGATGGTCGTGAGCATTCCCCTCTTATTAAAGATCATCTTTGCAAAGGGCTGATTGATGCAGGTCTTGATGTAATTTTTCTTGGTCTATGTACCTCGCCAATGGTCTATTTTGCAACTCATGTTCGCCCTGTCGAAGCAGCTATTATGATTACTGCATCACATAACCCACCAGAGTATAATGGTTTTAAGATATGTCTAGGTAAAACCTTATTACATGGTGACCAGATACGTACTATTGGTCAGCTATATGAAGATAAACGATATAAAAAGTCAGATGTTAAAGGTGCTTATTACGATCAACCTATTCATAATGAATATATCACATGGCATGCTGAACACTTTTCTCACTTGAAAGGTATGCAGCTACCAGTTGTAATTGATTGTGGAAATGGTGCAGCTGCGGCGATTGTTCCAGACTTTGTTCGCCATATGGGATGGGATAATGTTCATCTATTATGTGATGTGATAGGTGGAAATACTACACACGATGCTGATCCTACTCGTGCACAAAATATGGAAGACGTACGCTCTGCTCTGGCCACAACAGAAGCGGTTGTTGGGGTTGGCTTTGACGGTGATGCTGATCGGATGGGTGCTATGACCAAGCAAGGGGAACTGGTCGGTGGAGATAAATTATTGGCGGTATTTGCCGGTTCAATGATAGATAAACATCCTGGTATGACAGTCGTATATAATGTTGTTTGCTCTGCGGGGTTGGCAGAAATACTTGAGCAATGGGGAGCACAAACGGTTGTGACACCCGTGGGACATTCGATAGTAGAAGAAAATATGATTGCACATAATGCATTACTTGGCGGGGAAACCAGTTGCCATTTTTTCTTTAGAGATCGCCATTTTGGATACGATGATGGTCTGTATGCGATGTTGCGGCTTTTTGACATTCTTGTTGGAACAGGAAAAACATTATCCGATCTGATTTCTGTTTTTCCTCATAAAGTTACCTCATTAGAATATCGTATTGCCTGTTCTGAAGAAGAAAAATATGCGATTGTTAATGAGATTAAAGGACATTTTTATCGGCAAAAACAGTTTCAAGTTTCTGCAATTGATGGAGTACGAGTTACCTCTGACTACGGATGGGGTCTGTTACGAGCGTCTAATACGCAACCAGTTCTTTCAATTAGATTTGAGGCAGATACGCTTGAAAACCTTCATCATATTAAAGAAGATTTTATTGTTGTTCTGTGTCATTATTTTGACCAAGCGTTTATCCGTGAGCATTTAGAGATGTAAAAGAAATAAAAAAAGGGAGAGTAAGAATGATACGTATAGCAATTAACGGATTTGGTAGAATTGGAAAAACATTTCTGCGATGCCTCATGAGAGATAGTACGTTACAGGGAAATCTACAAGTCATTGCGATTAATGTTGGCTCATCGGATGTGCAGGCTGCAGCCCACATGTTTATGTATGACACCCTTATGGGTGTGTTTCCAGGCTCAGTGTACATGGAAGGTGACGAACTAATTATTGATGGACACCGTATATGTGTTATTGCACAGTTAGACCCTGAAAAATTACCCTGGAAGGAGCTTGCAATTGATTGGGTTGTAGAGTGCACAGGAAAATTTACTCACCGTGAAATGGCACAAAAACATTGTGATGCAGGAGCACGTAAAGTGCTTATTTCAGCACCGGCGCATAATGAAGATAGTGCCATTATTCCGGGAGTGAATGAACATATGTTTAATAAAGAAACACATTGCATTGTATCACTGGGCAGTTGCACCACAAATGCGTTTATGCCGACTATCAAAGTCCTACAAGATGCTTTTGGATTAAAGAGGGGTTTTATGACAACAACACATGCCTATACTAATTCCCAAGTATTACTTGATGTTGACGCAAAAGATCTACGTTTTTCACGAGCGGCAGCATTAAACATTATTCCTGCATCAACAGGTGCATCACGCATGATAGGGAAAATTATCCCAGAGCTTGAAGGAAAAATCTCTGCCGTAGCCATGCGAGTTCCGGTGGGAAAAGTATCGCTTTTTGATCTTGTGTTTGAAGCCGAAAAAGAATTATCAGAGACATCTATCAATGACGCATTCAAAAAAGCTGCAGATTCATCTATGAAGGGGATCATGGCTTTTACTGATAGACCATTAGTATCATCAGATTTTAGTGGTAATGATCATTCTGTTGTTATTGATGGTCTATTAACAAACTGCAACGGCACTCTTGGCCAAGTTTTTGGGTGGTATGATAATGAATGGGGCTACAGTATGCGGATGAAAGACTTTTTATTGTTCTATGATAATCTTTAATTGTTTACTCCCGAGTGTATAATAATGGTTGTGCGGCATGATTTTTTAGCCATTGAGTCAGTCGTGTCTTAAAATTGTGCATTTTTGCTTCAAACGCGGTCCATTTGTCATGATCGACTGCATTGTAAGAGAATACTTTAATTCCACTTTCAGGACTTAGACCCCCACGCGTGTCTCTTGTATTAATAAGACCAAATTCAACCCAATCTTTAGGATGTTCATCAAGATCTTTTATGATTGTTCTTGTGTCAGTGGTCTCTTGACCATCATGCGTAATATATGTTTCTTTTGGTCCTCCAGAACTTGTGTAATAGACACATTCGTTAACGATATTTTCTGGTATAGCGATCTGTAGCAATTCACCATACTGGGATAAGTTATTGTACTCTGTTTGCAAATTGTTTAGTTCTGATTCAAATACTTGATATGCATGAGGATGCCCAAACATGCTAAATATTTCTTTTAATGAAAAATCTATATCTCCTACATTATCATTTTGTAAAAAATAATACATTGAACAGCTACTCGGATTGAAAATATTCCCAAATAAGAATTTGTTTAAAAAAAGAAGGGATGCTCTGTTTGAAATACCCATAGGATCAGTTTTTGAGTTATAGCGATTTCCTTCTCTTATTAATCGTTCGCGTTTTGCGCTTTCAGATGCGTAAAATTGTTCGCTCACTCTCCCTAAGACTGGATCATCAAGATGGGTAAAGATAAAATCTGTAAGTTGTTTTCCAGATGCATGCTCATATAGCATACTATATATTTGTGATAAGAATCCATATTGCCAACGATGCGCATGGTACATTACTACATATCCATTGGCAATTAATTTTTTTTCTCTATCGATAGTGTTGTGAAAGACATCTGATATATTTTTATCAGACAAATGGTTATCTATATCTTCTGGAGGAGTTAGGTGGTGGAAGTTTTGTATTAAATGTCGATATGAAGGTGTATCTTTATAGCTATTGTCTATATTAAATGCAATGTCTATGAAGTCGCTGGGTTCCAATAGGCGTTCTAAGTAAATGAATTTGTTTGTTGTATCTGAAAAATCTTTTTTATTCTGCTTACCGATATCTACAAGTTTTTGGTATTTTGGAGTGTTTTTGTATTCGCCACTGCTGTATAGCCATCCTGACAAAAATGATCGGCCATAATAACTTTGAATCAAATCGAGAACTATAGGAGTTAAGTCAGCAACAGATTTTATATCAAAAAGGTTGTATAATTCGTGTTCATATTCCTGGATCCAATCAATATGGTTTTTTGATTCTAAAGTGTTATGGAACATTTCTATTGTATCAGCTAATATTTTAGGATCATTGGGTAATAATGTGTATAACTCCTGTGGGGAGTGCGTTGGTAACCATGAGATAACTTTACTATCAGCTAAATCTATTTTATCAAAAAACTGCTGTTTCAGAGCGTCTATTTCCAGAGAGTTCATATTTGTGGGAATGTCCGAGAGAAGGTTAAAAGCGAGACTGAAATCTGGATGATCCTCATTTAGCACATTTTGGATAGATTCAATATCAGGGGTATTTGATTGTGTTACAGCGGGCTCATAGGTCATCACAGGAGTAAGAGATTCTGGTGGCAGGATTGCTGTGATAGGTTTTATCACTGTTGGTTGCTTTGTTCCGTACCAATGATTATAGATCGAGCCTTTTAAGGCCGCGAAGTCAGGAAGTTTAAATGTATTAGTAAGCCATCGTTGTTGCCGTTGGGGCTGGACCTTTGCCAGTGCAGCAGTTGTCCTTAACTGCCTCAGGTTACTGAGCATGCCATTAAGGGTGGATGTAAAGCTGTGTATAAAGAGGATTAGTAGAATGTAATACATATATTTCATATACCTCATTTACTCATTTGGTCCATTTTTATTTATAATACAAACAATGAATTCTAATAGTCAATTAAAAAAATTCAGCATTCCACATAAGTAGTATGATACGGCTTATAATGACACTATTTTGAATGGCGAATTGAAAGTAAAGCTTCACAAGAGCTTTTATTTGTTTTATCCTATGAACTGGTACGTATAGATGTACGAACATTTTACTGAAAGCGTACGGGCCCATAGCTCAGTTGGTCAGAGCAGTCGGCTCATAACCGAAAGGTCCCAGGTTCAAGTCCTGGTGGGCCCACCAATAAGCACTAAACAGTAAGGAGATGGCGATGAGCAATCACCCGTTTGTACAATTTATTAATCTTGTCAATCTCGATAAAGCTATTCATGCTCTTGATCTTCAAAAAAAAACAGTAGAAAATAGAGCTATTAACTTAGATAAAACATTTCAAGAAATAAAACACATACTATCAGATGCAGAAAAACGAGTATATGAGAGTAAGCACCATGTTAGTATTCAAGAGTTTCAGATGCAAGCGCTTGATCAACAGGAAAAAGAAAAAAAGCAGAAATTAGCGTTAGTTTCTGATTATAGAGAGTGCCAAGCACTAAAGGCTGATGTAGAAGCGATACAACGTCTTCAAGTTGAGCAAGAGGAGCAGGTGCTTACTGCATGGAATATGTTTGAAAATGCACAAACAGAGATTAAAAAATATCGTGATGATTATTCACAATTGTTAAATACTGCAGAACAAGATAAAAAAACGATAGAAAAAGAGAGAGCGCAGATAGATAATGAGCTGCGGACGCTACAATTACAAAGAGTTACTGCTTCTGTTGGGATACCACATGAATGGCTTGAAAAATATGAGATGATGGGAAAAGCTGTTGAAAACCCTGTTGTTCCTATACAACAAGGAAGCTGTGGTGGTTGCTTTCAACAACTGGTTATGCAGGATATAACAAGAGCGCGTCGCAGTGCTTTATTGCAATGCAAAAAATGTTTTCGACTCTTGTATCTCCCTGAAGCGATGGAACATGAATAAAGATGAGCGTATATTGGAAATTGTTTGTTGATGGCGCATCCCGTAATAATCCAGGTGAGGCTGCTGCCGGTATTTATATTGTAAAAGATAATACTTTTTTCTTAAGACGTGGATATTTTTTAGGTATTAAAACAAATAACCAAGCAGAATACTTGGCGCTTTTATTAGGACTATTACTTATTTCAGAATATATTGCATCTGATGATATAGTGCATATTGTATCGGATTCTCAATTGTTAGTGTATCAATTACGGGGTATCTATCGTGTTAAAAAGGGTCATTTGTTACCATTGTATCAAGCATGCAAAGAAAGAATAGCTGCAATGAATGCTATTATCACGCATGTTCTGAGAGAAGAGAATAGTCACGCAGATGAAATGGCGAACTTTGGAATCGTGAATAAAAATTTTCCTCCTGATATATATATTGATCAATTGAAGAAGCATGGTATTACTATTTAGAATATTTTTAATAGTTCTTTTCTATTCATTACCCCTCTACTCTCGCTTACAATGGCCATATATAATTGTATCATCTTCGGTAACACCCGCTATCTTCTCGATGTCAAAATCTGTTCCTTATTATCGATGTTCGTTTGTTTCTCGTAAAAACTATGTACAGACTATACGTTATAAACAGATTAATCATATATTTCCTCAGATATGGAGAGTTGAATGGCGACAAAAGATACAGGTATTATCTAAAATATTAGAAGATGCTTTTCTTGAATGTGCTGCTCTTAAGAATATGATGACAGTTCGAGTATTATTATCGTCTGTATCACTGAGCTCTTCTTCGTGTCGATGGAGTTTTACTGCTGATGCCGGGGTGGTTCTCTATGAAATAGGAGAAAGACAGAATAAAAAAATATGCACAGCTCAATCTATTACTGTTGAAATATCCAAAGGATCTGTTTTTTATAATGGGAAAAAAAGAGACCTTCCTTGTATGATAGTACCACATAAGGGGTGTATGGCATTTAATAACACGCTCTATGATGGGTCGTTTCTTATATATCCCTACAAAAATGATGTGTTATGTATTAATTGTGTTGATTTAGAGCACTACGTCTGTTCTGTTTTAAAGACTGAAAGCTGGCCTGGGTGGCCATTAGAAGTAAATAAGGTATTTGCTATCGCTTGTCGAAGCTACGTGGTGTCACAAGCTCAGAGTGCATGTCGAACAAAAAAGCCATTTCATGTAAAAAATAATAATGAGCATCAGACATATCAGGGTAAACATGATAACAAGCTTTTATACCAAGCGGTTGATCAGACAAGGGGATGTATTCTTGGATGCACTCGCAATAGACCAGTTCTTGCAATGTTTGATTCCTGTTGCGGGGGTATTATTCCTGCGCAGATAAGTGATTTTGACTTTACAAAGGCTCCCTATTTAGCTCGAGAATATGCGTGTACATATTGTGTTGGATGTTCATTGTATACATGGAAACATATCTATACAAGACGAGAATTTAGACACATGCTTATGCATCATGTAGCACCGTTACGATATATAACAGCAATACGTGTTATAAAAGATGCTGCAGATATAGTAACAGAAGTTATTTTTTATGAGCGCAATAAGAGCGTATGTGTAACGGGTAAAAAGTTATATTCTCTTATAAAAGAGATTAAAAGTTTTAGCTTTGATATTAGAATAACGAAAGATTCAATAATCCTCAACGGCCATGGCTTTGGTCATCATATAGGATTATGCCAATGGGGTGTACGTGAAATGGTTCGTCAAGGATGGGATTATAAATCTATTTTGCGTTTCTACTATCCAGGAACGAGGATTATGAAAATAGTTAACTAATCTAAAAAAGAACGCAGCATCCATGCCATTTTTTCATGTTTTTCCAGTAATTCACACAAAAAATTGTTCGTTCCATAATCTTTACATTCATTAGCCATTTCAGAATCTTGTCGTATTTTCGAAATAATTTCTTCATGGTCTGTGAGTAGTAGCGCAATCATGGTAAGATCGTCAGGGTTTTTTCCTGGATGTTCGGTAAGTTGAGTTTTTTGTAAAAACTCTTGCAATGTTCCATCAGAATCAACCTGCAATGCTCGTACTCGCTCTGCTACTTCGTCAACAATTTCACCTAATTGTAGTCGCTGTGCATCAAAAAAAGCATGTAATGAACCAAAATGCTTTCCTGTAACATTCCAGTGAAATTTCCATGTTTTTGTATATAATACATATTCATTCGCAAGAAGATGATTAAGAAGTTTTGCTATTTCTTGACCATTTTTTTTAGAAATATCGTTATGGGGCATACTATCTCTCCTTTTTGTATACTATACATACCATTCTTATATTTAAGCTAAAACAAGGATTATGTAAAGATACATTTCATCTGATAACCTGTTAAGCCACCTTTATTTTTTAAAAGCCGTATAATTCTTTGATGAGCTTGTTTTTGGTATGCAATATCAAGAGGAGTTTTGTGACGAGCATTTTGCTGATTGATATGTATGTTAGGTGAACGTAAAAGTGTCTTTATGGTAAAATAGTTTTTCTTGTACGCTCCAATATGGAGTGCAGTATTTTTTTCTTTATTACATGTGTTAATCAGCTCTGGTGCATACTGTAATATGATTGTAATGATATATGGTAGATTAAGTTGCGCGGCTAGAAGGAGAGCATTCATTTTTTTATATTTTATATTTCTTATACAGGCTGGATGACTAATAATCTGTTGTACCAAATCAGGATTGCCGCTTCTCACGGCCATAAGAAGGGGTATTTCTTCTCTTTCGTAATGAGTATTTACGAGTAAGTGGCTGTAAGTGGTTCTTAAAAAACATTCCAGAATGTGTAGATTTTTAGTATTGATGGCAATTTTCATTGCTTGATAAAAGCATGAAGAGAGATTGTTATAGATATTGATATCTTCTATGTATGGTGTTTTACCAAGAAGCATTTCTACGATGTATGTATGCTGTCTTATTGTTGCTATATAGAGTGGAGAAAAGCCTTCCTTGTTATGTAATGTACTAATAAGTGGTTGATTTAAGAGATAACGTATTGTACTTCCATGGCCATTGTATACAGCTAAATGGAAAAGTGTGTCATTATTTACGGTAGTGCTGCATAAGAGATGTCTTCTATTTTTTTTATTTTTTTTCTTTATCAACTTTGTATTGCCAAAATAAGCGGCTTGTAGGCATGGCAATGAAGACCCCTCAGGAGCTTTCAATGGACATGCAATAAAGGGAGTGCTAATAAAATTATTATAATATGGGTCCAAAATATGTAGCTTTTCTAGTATTCGAGGAGCATTTTTATACGTACACAAAAGTTTTGCATATAATAACTCATTCGAGGTAAGGCATAATTGAGGCGAGGCATAGAGTTTAAGATTATTAATGGAGCTAATTTTACAGAAAGTTTTACAGATTGATCGGATATCATTTTTACTGTTTGAAGGCAGGCCTGCAATAATATTTGTCCATTCATCTTGTGCATAGAGGGGATTATGATAGTAATCTATCTCCATAGGGCGCATGGTCTGGGCTATAGAAATACTTACCAAAAGAATTATAATATGTATCATGTGAATTGTACCTTTTGAGTGTTGTTATTATAGTTGATTTCGTTAAATGTTTGTGCGCCATATTGTCTTAACACCTCTATTATCTGTTTATTACCGGTATAGTGAGCAATATCAAGAGCAGTATCGTTATTGTTATTAATACTATTAATCACAATGCCAGGAATATTGAGTAGATCTTGTGTAATGGGATTACTGAAATATCCTTGAGCAACACTTTTATGAAGGGGGGAGTTGTTATGCGAATTATTGAGGCATATAAGATGGGGTGAATGTTGGAGTAGTTTTTGTACTATACTTCTATGGCCTTTGTTAATGGCAATATACAGAACACTATTTCCGTTGTAGCATAATGAAGTATCGATATTAGGTACCAACAATAATTGATCAATAACCTTGTCATGACCATTTTGTGATGCAGTATAGAGAGCAGTTGCGCCATTTGCGCATACAAAGTTGGGTCTACATTCAGACTCAGGATATGTAAGTAATAGTTGAACTACTTTGTCATGACCATTCTGCGATGCAACATATAGAGGTGTATATCCTCCTAAAAAGCTAGCAGATAAGCGAGCGCTATGACCATATAATACTTTAATAACTTTATAATAACCATTTTGTGCTGCTGTATAGAGTGGGGTTGCTCCATCTATATCTTGATGATTACTATCGGCGCCATTACGAAGGAGTAACGTAACAATTTTGTGATGTCCGTTTCTCGCTGCAACATAGAGTGGGGTAAAAGATCTAAAAAGAGCTTCCTTATTAGCATTACGTTGTAAGAGATATTCTGCGACAGCATAGTGCCCACTCTGAGATGCTATATATAAAGGTGTACTTCCTTGTGGGTCAAGGCCTTCAATGAGGCAGTCTTTGCGTCTGCATAGCATTGTGACTATTTCTAGATTACCATGTTCTGATGCGGTATAGAGTGGGGTATAGTAATTCTTATAGAGGACATTACAATCTGTTGATGGATGATCCAGTAATAGTTCTACAATCGCGCAATAGTTTTTTTGTGAGGCGTAATAGAGAGCAGGGAAATCTGTATAGATATCTTTTGCTCTATTGGTATTAAGGTTTTTATTATGTAAAAGGGATGCGACGGCGTTACTATTGTTATGTGTTGTTGCAAAAAAGAGAAGATCTTCCTGACAAGAAATACTAGGCGGTGTATGTTCTGTAAGTATATGCACAAAAGATCGGGTAGATAGTTCTGTAGTATTAGTAAGTGCTTGCTTGAGGGTATCATAAAGGAATTGTTCCGAATCATTATTATATAAGAGGTTATCAATAATAGGGCTATTGAACGTTGTGATGGATTTCTCTATGATATCTTTTTCTTGTTGGGCGCTTATGCATAATGGTCTATAGAGATAGAGCTGGAGATATGTTTTGCCGTATTGGTGTAATGTCTTGCATACGCTTCTCAAACAATCTTTGGTTGCAAGATCGCAACAGGCAAAAATTTTCTGACTTATATGATCATTATTAATGAAGCAATATTTTTTTATGTGAGAAGTCTGTTCCATGCATGAGATAAGTGGATACGCATATAATACTATATACCAGAACGCTAGACGCATATTCAATCCTTTTTTGAAATATTCGCCTATTATGCTACATGATTATTATTTTATAATCAATGTGATTTGATGGTTTAGTTCAACATGTAGGGTTCATTGATAGCTTTTGATTGTAAAAGAGAGGCAAGCTCATCGAAACCATATTCTTGCGCATAATCGATTGTTGTTAGGCCCTGACTATTTTTGATAAGCCCACTAATGAGTGTCTGGGATGCAAAAAGCTCTAGTAGTTGACGCATGGTATATTTTTCAGAGGATTGATCTGCATAAGACATGCTCTGCAATAATAATGATAAAGCAGTATTACCATTTAAGTCTACGATATTGCAATCAGCGTTGTGGCGTAATAGAAATTGTACCATTCTGCTATCTAATAACCATGTTGCAGTAATAAGTGCAGGCTCAAAGTGGTTAAGGACAAGACCCTCGTTACCATTCTGATAGACAAGTGACGTGGTATTAACATCAATTCCCATAGAAAGGCAACGCTTTACGGCTTGATAATCTTGAGCATAGACTCTGGAAAGAAAGATAGCGGCAACGCATTTGTATTCATCATCAGTTGGGGTATATTTTTTTTGGAACCATTGGTTGGTTCCTGGAGTTGCGATATAAAAAGCTATTTGGCCTCTATTATACTTTGTATGTGAGTGAAGATATGTAATAAGATGACCCGATTTTTTTGGGTTAGTTAATATGATATTCCATTTTTTATTTTTTTGCATAAGAGCTGCTATAGATGCACCAGCTTTTTCAAAAGAATCATGAGTATGAAATAGAGTGAGGCTCTTTGCATAAGGATGCAATGGTTGCGATATGGTAATTGAGGGGCGCGTTTTTTGGCGAGAAGGGCCTACCGTTTTTTCCATAGCATAAGGGCAGGAAATATGTATAGCGCAGTAAGCAAGTAAAAATAGATGTATATATTTCATGGCTAATATAATAAAATAATAATGCATAGTAATAGAATGTTAATAATGTTTATTATATAGAAGAAATAATGCAATGCCTAATTATAAAAAACATTTGTATGGTGGAATAGTAGCATATATTTTTATTTTATTGTTTATCATTAGATGCACTCCTTCTTGGGGGGTTGCGCTAGAATGGTTGTTTTGTGCTTTGGCTGGGTCATTATTTCCTGATATTGACATTAAGAGTAAGGGGCAAAAATATTTTTATCACATTATATTGATCTTATTTATAATTTTGGCCTGTAAGCAACGTTTTGTGGTGATTACGTGTCTGAGTTTTATTGTTATTGTGCCTCTATTGACAAAACATCGCGGCATTTTCCACTCGAGTGTTTTTTTGATCGTGTTTCCCATATCTGTATGGTTATTAATGAGTTGTATCTTTACACATGTCTCAAGACTGCTTTTTATAGATACGATGTTTTTTATTGCTGGCGCATTATCTCATATCCTATTAGATTTTGGTTGTGCTCGTCTATTCTTTTCAAAATATAGACGTTCTCGACGCTAAGGTCTCTTGGTTGCCCATGAGATACCATATGCCAAGCATAGAGAAAGAATAAACCCCGGAATAACGGCAGGAATGTCTAATCCATAGTGCACAAAAATATAGTGATGCAACAAAATATTCCATAGGGTGGCTATAACCCCCCCGGTAATCAGGCTCGCATATGCTCCGTATCGATTAACATAGGTACTATGCAGAGCAAGTAATACTAGTGGACTAAATGAACTGCCAAAACCAATCCAGGCATACTTAACAAGAGATTGTATAGTCGTATCTTTATCATAACTCACAAGAAAGCTTGCGCAGGCAATAATTATAATACTACAACGATAGAACCAGAGAAGTTCGCCTTCAGAAGCATTTTTTCTCAGGGTTCCTTTATAAAGATCTTCTGTGAGCACTGAAACAAGTACTAATGCTTGAGCGGTTACAACAGAGAGTGCTGCTCCTGCAATAGCAGATAGAATAAAACCAATCTGTAAGTCGGTAAAAAGAATTTTTACAATTTCAATAAATACAAGTTCTTTATTCTGTAATGGTTGAGCAAAATAAACAAGTCCGAGTAAACCGCTAAGCCCTGCAGCGGTTAATACAATGACCTGCCAGGTGAGCCCAATGTATTGAGACTTTTTCATTTCGTCTACATTATGTATACCCATAAATTTGGTTAAAATATGTGGGGTACCTGCATATCCCACAGCCCATGCGAGCGACATAAATATAACATTTATGCATTCTATCCATGTTGTAGGAATAATAGACAATGGAATGTTATGTGCTTTTGCAGCAGTAATAAGAGGAGTAAAGCCACCGATATTCCATAAGGCAACCATTGGAACATATACAATAATCGCAAACAGAAATGCTGCTTGAAAACAGTCGACCCATGCGAGCGTTTTGTATCCACCTAAATAAATATATCCAATAACACATGCTAATCCTACGATTATTCCATATATATACGGGATCGCAAATATCGATTCAGCAATAAATCCACATCCTTTAAGTCCAGCAGCTATATATACGGCAAAAAAGAGAAGGGATATACAGGCGCTTATAATGCGAAGAATTCCTGTCTTGTCATTAAAACGACGTTCAAAGTATGTTGAAAGCGTAATACTATTATATTCTTCGGTTGCTTTACGCAATGCTGGGGCAACCCATTTCCATACAGCCCACATACCAGCAACGAGCCCAATACCAATCCATGCATTAATCATGCCGCCACTGTACAGAGCTGCAGGAAATGCCATGAATAACCAATCACTCATGTCGCTTGCATGCGCAGAAAAAGCAGTCGCAATGTAATTAATGGATCTGTTTCCAACAATTGATTGTGTGTATAGGGAAGAAGAGTCATTTTTTTTGTTTGTATAATACGAAACGAGAGCAATAATGCTAACTGTTGCAAAATAAAAGATAAAACCAATTAATAAAAGGTGCATAGGAATTGTTCCTTATAAAAATATATAAACTTATACGATAAAGTAATGATATGATATCTAATATACTCTACCGCCAAGCGGAACAGGAAGGTGTGGTTGCAAGAGAATGACGCTATTATTTTGAGAGGGAAGGCCGAGTGTTAGTACTTCTGAGATAAAGGGTCCAATCTGACGTGGAGGAAAATTAACGACACAAATAACTTGTCTGTTTAAAAGTTGTTCTTTTGTATAATTGCTTACAATCTGAGCAGATGATCTTTTAATACCAATCTCTGGGCCAAAGTTTATAATAAGCTTATATGCAGGTTTTTTAGCTTCAGGAAAATCTTGTACATCGATTATTTCACCAACCCGTATCTCTAATTTTTCCAGATCATGAATAGAAGCCAGATTCATAACAATATCTTTCTATTATTATCATTATTCATGAAATAATAATAATGGTATTGGGTTTTTTTGTCAAATGTAGCGAATAATATACAACATTATTCGCTACATATAATTTAGTGTATTGTGCAAGGCGCACTATCATTCTTACTGAAATCTTGATCTTCATCTAAAGTTGGTTCAGAACCCGACTCATCTGATTCATCTGAATCGTATGAATCAGATGAAAAAAAGACTGATGACAGTTCATAAAAGCCTTTTGTCTCAGCATACTCAAATAATGTAAGACCATTATATTGTATATTTAAATCAATTTTTTCTTTATATAATAAGAAGGCGTTAAGGCAGTCTAGAAGCATACTGTGTACGTTCCCATTGTTAGTATCTCTTGCTTCGGCTAGTTTATCTATGAGTATAAAGAGTGGAGACTTGCCTACGGAATTAAGACAGTTTATATGTGCGTCTGCGTCTAATAAAAGCCCAATCATATCTAGATCAGGATATGTCATTGCCGTAATAAGTCTTGTATCATGGAAGAGGCGCTTATAACCACTATCAATACGTAACAAGTCAGCCATCTTATCTAATTTGTCTTTTTTGGTGAGTGACTTTAAGAGTCTCATGAATGATTCATACCGTGTTCTATGTATATTTGCGTTGTATTTAAAAAGTAAATTGGCTGTTCTAAAATCACGATTTTCAAGCGCTATACGTAAAATAAAATCAATATTCATAACTACATTATTATGAATAAGCATATTCACATAATTTTCTGTTTTATAATGTATTTCTGCTTGCACACTTGACTCTAATTGTTTGCGTAATATTTGGTAGTCGTTACTTTTTGTGTTATTAAAATCTATCTGAGCGCCGTATTTTGTTAGCAATGTAAACATTTTGTAGTCGGAGTTTTTAATGGCAATAGCAATCAAAGATTGACCATTAAGACAAGTAGCATTAGGATCGATGCCCATTTCTAAGAGCGTATGTGCTGTAGAGTAGAAAGATCGTTGTACGCTTATAGCAAGCTTTTCAATAGCAGAAGCATACTCTGTGGAGCACGCCGTGATATTGTTTTTGAACCATTGAACTGCCCCAGGAGTACCTAATTCTATTGCTATGTCAGATTTGGTATTGGAGGTGAATTTCTGTTCATGATTTTCATAAAGATAGGTAATTAGTTTACCGGTATCACATGGATTATCCAAAATATGCTTCCAGCTGTCGCTTGATACTCTGAACTGCGCAATTTTTGAAAAGGCATTTACAAAAAGATCACCTTTCTCTAGGGTGTACAGAGCAAATCTATAGTGATTGTCTGTTAAGAACAATTCAGGTTGACTTAGGCATGATTCCATCGAGTAAGCATTGTGTATTAGAAATAATAGGGTGGAAAATGATAATAATCTGATGTTATTCATAGTAGAACTTTCTGTATTAAAGTAATGTAATTGTTCAAGATTATACTGATATATTATAAAAAATCGAGTTAATAATTATAAAAGTAAAAAATGATACATTTTATGTATGTACAATAGAATGAATCAGGTATGGTTATATGGTGAGATAAGTCAGAGCAAACCTTATTTATAATACTTCATAATCAATGTGACCGATTAAGTCTGATGGCGATAAGTGGGGACTACTCTGCTTATTAATCTGTTGTGATAATGTGCCATTTTCAAGAATCCATATCTTATTGCCGATAGTAAGCGCTAATTGAGGATCATGAGTAATTAGTATAGTTGTAATACGATGTTCTCTGATCCATCTGATTGCAAATTGCAGTAATTTAGTTGCTGATGCGGGATCTAAAGCTGCCGTGGGTTCATCGAGTAAAAATAGTTGAGGAGGAACTGCTGTGGCCATTATACATGCAAGTAATTGGCGTTGCCCCCCCGAAAGACGATGCATAGGGGTATCAAGGATCTTTTTTGAGCCAAGATTAAGATGTTTTAAGTCATTCATAAGATGGACAGGAAACGGTGACATGCCATTTTTTAAAGAGACCTGTTTACCCTTATAGGTACTAAGGGCAAGGTTTTGTGCAACAGTCATAGAACCGATACCATTTAACTGTGGGTTTTGAAAGAGGCGACTTATAAATGATGCTCTCTGTTGTTCATTATGCTGGGTAACATCGGTTCCATTAAATGTAATGGTGCCATGAGCAGGAATTCGTTTTCCGCTAATCATGTCGAAAAAGGTAGTTTTTCCTGCCCCATTTGGCCCTACTATAACAATAAAATCGCCAGCATCAATAGTGCATGAGATATGTTGTAAGATAGGTTTATCGCCAATTACGATGGAAATATCTGTAAATGTTATCATGATGATTTCCTGTATAAACTTGTACCGAATTGCTTGAAAGTAATCATGCCGACAATAAGGAGTGCTGTAATAAGCTTATTCCATTCAGGATCAATATTGCATTCAAAAGTGAGTGCAATTATTGTCTGATATAGAATAGAGCCGACAATAAGCGCACTACCAAAAGAGGTAGAGATCGTTTCTGATAAGATAAGACCCGCAAGCGATGTAATGAGAATTCCCACACTCGCCCAGATGGAAAAATATCCTGCATATTGAACAAATAAGGATCCGGCTAAAGAGGTAATAGCATTTGAGATCATTAACATAGCCGTGACATATTTATCAGGATTTTTACTTAAGTTAATAAGCATTTGTGGATTATCGCCAACAGCACGCAATAGAAACCCACATTCTGTTGATAAGAACCACTTAAGACCTATAATAATTGCTATAATCACGGGCGCAAGAATAAAAACTTTGAGATGGACATAAGAGGTAGGTAAAAGAGAGAAAATAGTATGTGCTCTATTAAGCATCATGTTGGCACCACCTATTTTAAGATTGATAGAAAATAGTCCCGTCGTAACCACAATACCGCTAATAAGATTATTTAATTTTAATTTTGTATGCAAGAGTCCAGTGGCTAAGCCTGCACAAGCACCGCCTACTATAACAATCGGTATTGTGCAATACCATGCTACATTGTTACTTAATGCGAGAGCTGTAATTGCACCACCAAGACCAAAGCTTCCCTCAAGCGATAGATCATCAAAGCGAATAATACGGGAAGAAAGATAGAGTGCGATGACGCAGAGTGAAAATATAATTCCCCGTTCAATAATTCCTTGCATAATGATTAATTCTGATATCATACGCTTTCCTATACTGTTTTATTAATTAATACAATAGTATGTTTAGACCAGGAATTCTCCATATTCTTTATTATCATTGATTCCAAATAAGTGTAATGCATTATGCGTTGTTTCTTGAGCAATTGTTTCAAAGCTTTCATTTCTCAGTTCTGCAATATATTCGGCAATATTTTTAATATATTCTGGATGGTTCTGTTTACCACGCATGCTCTGTATGGGTAAAAATGGGGCATCAGTTTCAAGTACTATATTTTTATGTTTTTGTACAACAGACCGAAGTTCATTGTTTTTTGGATAGGTAATAGTTCCTCCAATTCCGAGCATATAGTTCCATTCTGTAACCAGGGTTGCAAATGCTTGGTCATATGAAAAACAGTGCATTGTCGCACGAGTAATAGCATTTTTATATTCTTCTAATATTGTAAGCGTTTCGTCATATGCATCGCGACTATGAACCACCAATGCAAGATCATATTCAAGAGCCAGTTCTATTTGTGCTTTAAACGCATCTCGCTGACGTATAAGATTATAGT
>Ga0307411_10000069_pt1 | contig 31368 bp, 38 predicted proteins | sample DK1Ometagenome_2_FD_203712 | JGI IMG/M metagenome (GOLD analysis project Ga0307411, IMG submission 203712) | Maize rhizosphere microbial communities from greenhouse at UC Davis, California, United States - DK15-O-1 | ecosystem: Host-associated > Plants > Roots > Rhizosphere > Soil | place: USA...
GTGGCTGCTGGATCGCCTACCGCAACAACACCGGAAACGAGACCATGTCCAACCAGCACATCACCACTTGGAAGCTCAAGCCCGGCAGCGTTGCGGCGCGGGCGGTGGAACTGCTGCGCTTCCTACCCGCTGGCACCGCCCTGCATGGTGTGAACCTTGACGCACGGCTGGGGCTCGGCGAGCGCCGCGGGCTCCACACCCTGCTTCGGCCTTCCGTCGACCACGGCCTGCTGAAGGCTGAGAAGCGCGCGGACGGCGACCGACTCCGCACCTACTGGATGGACGCCCGCGGTGTGGCCGTGTGGGCTGAGGCCAGTTCCTCTACTTGAGAAGGGCACATGAACGCTTTTCAGATCCGACAGCTCATGCACCAGACGTTTCAGCGTCAGGCGCTCATCCTGGTGCCGGAGTGCAACTGGACCGGCCACGAGTGCGACCTGCTGATTGTCCACAAGACCATGCGCGTGATCGATGTCGAGATCAAGATCAGCCGCGCCGACTTCAAACGCGACGCCGCCAAGGACAAATGGTGGCACCGCATCTCGGTCGATGAGGCGAGAGCGCGCGGCTTGGACTGGTGGACGCACCGCGAACACGTCGATTGGCCGCGCAAAGTTTGGAAGCACTACTTCGCAATGCCGCGCGAGATCTGGAAACCAGAGCTGGCCGAGTTCCTGCCTTCGCCGATGTCGGGCGTGATCCTGATGGATGCCCGGGGCCCGCACGTCGAGCGCATGGCGAAGCCCGACAAGGCCGCTGAACCCATCAGCGCCAAGGCCGCAATAGACATCGCCCGCCTGGCCAACCTGCGCATGTGGGACGCCCTCGTCCATCAGCAGTCCACCCAACCAATCCGCCCCAAAGAAGAGGCAACAACATGACCACTATTCAAGCCCCCCAGCCTGCACCGGCGTCCAGCCAGTTCCGCAAGCGCCCCGTCGTGATCGAGGCTCACCAGTGGGACGGCACGGAGTCTGGAATCCAGCGCATCAAGGCGCACTTCCCGGCGCTGAACACCCTTGCAAAGAATGGGCACCTGGCGCGCGATGCGGTCACCTACTGGCGCATCGGCACTCTCGAAGGCGGGCATGAGGTCACCCCCGGCGACTGGATCATCAAGGGGGTGAAGGGCGAGTTCTACCCGTGCAAGCCGGAGATCTTCGCGATGACCTATGAGCCGGCCGCAATCCCAGCCCCTGAGGGTGGGCCGGCGCTGAGCGACAAGCAGATTGCCGCGATTGCATCTACGCATCCCCGCCGCGCCCGTGAGCCAGAAACAGCTTGGCTGTGCCGCATAGTGCGCGCCGCCCTTGCCGCACAGCCATCCCCAGCAGAGGGGGATGCGGAGCCATTCGCCTACGCCGATCCCAACCAACTCGCGGAAGGGGTGCACGACACGTTCCTGGTGATGCCGGCAAGCACTGGCAGGCATGGCGATGGCTGGCGCTTCAAGACGCCGCTGTACCTCGCCGCCAATGTGCAGCCCAAGCCCAAGCACACGGCAGAGGCTGAGCCCATCTCTAAGCAGTATCTGCGCGAGCAGGTCGCCAAGCAGATGGAGGGCGTCCACAAAGCCTTGAGCGCCTCATCCCCCGCGCCTGCACAGGCTGAAGCATTGCGCTTGGCGGACGCAATCGACCCGTTCACCCGCCGCGAGGCCCCAGACCACCTGACATCCAAGGTGGCCGCCGACTTACTGCGCCGCCTCGCCTCCGCCCAAGCCCCCGCAGTACAGGATGGGCACTCTGAACGCATCGAGTGGATACCGGTGCGTGGCTACCCACGCTACTCCTCCGTCCCAGAGCGACGCGAACCCTTGTCGGCATCTTCGCGCTGCGTGCTGCTCTGCGTGAATGGGGAATTCGCCGGCACGGGCTACTTCACCTATTCGGTCCTGGCCGGTGAAAACGAAGGTCTCGGTGAATGGAGCATCCCAGGGTCGGGCCTCTTGATCGACGACTACCGCAGCAAGGTGACGGCGTTCGCCTATCCGCCCAAGGGCCCGACCGCCACGTCCCAGCCCCCGGTACAGGGGAGCCAGCCATGAGCATGCACAAACAGCCGCTGACCACGCTGGAGCGCGAAGGACTGGAGAGGCATGGCATGCCCATCGGCACGCCGAGCCAATTGTCAGACTGCTTCCGTCTCGGGGTGCAGTGGGCTTTGCAGTCCGGCTACGCCGACCACTCCCACAAGTGCAAAGCCTGCGGGCTGGCATACACAACACCCGAAAACGCCGCGTCCGAAGACTGCCCGGCTTGCGGCAGCGATGGGGGCGACTTTCCAACCCCTTCACAGGGCACCGGCGCATGAAAACCAAACCCGAACCGCTCGACGAGGCGCTGGGCCGCGTCTTCGCACAGGCCGCCGCCGCGACGCGCCAAGACATGGCGCTGTACCGCAAGGTCCGCGAGGCGACGTACACCGAAGCGCTGAAGACCGTCCGGCTACTGCCGGTGCAACGAGCATGACCATCAACGTCCTTCACGGCGACTGCCGGACCCTGCTGGCCGACCTGCAGCCCGGCCAGTTCGACGCCTGCATGGCCGATCCGACCTATGGCGACACCTCGCTGACCTGGGACAAGGTCGTCGCCGGCTGGGTGCCGGCCGTCTCCCGCGTGCTCAAGCCGGCCGCCAGCATCTGGGTGTTCGGCTCCCTTCGATCCCTGGTGCGCGTCTTCGCCGAGCTTGAGGCCGAGGGCTTCAAGTACAGCCAGGACATCGTGTGGGAGAAGCAGAACGGCACCGGCTTTCACAACGACCGGTTCCGCCGCGTCCATGAGCACGCCGTCCTGTTCTATCGCGGCGCCTGGTCTGAGGTCTACCACCAGACCCAGTTCACCAACGACGCCACCAAGAAGACGGTACGCCGCAAGACCCGACCGACTCACACCGGCCACATCGAGGCCGGTCACTACGTCAGCGAGGACGGCGGCCCTCGCATGATGCGCAGTGTCATCTACGCCCGGAACGAGCACGGCCGCGCGATCCACCCGACGCAGAAGCCGCTCGAGCTGCTGACGCCGCTGATTCGGTACAGCGTGCCGCCTGGCGGGTCGTTCGTGGTGCCGTTCTGCGGCAGTGGCTCAGACCTGGTGGTCGCCATGGCTGAGGGCATGAGCGCCACCGCCTGCGAGACGGAGGAGGAATACGTCACCAAGACGCGCACGCGGCTAATCGAACGCCTGATGGAGCCGCAACAGACGGCCCTGAAGGTCTAACTTTCCCATCCCTGAAGAACGAGGACACACCATGAAGCACGCACGAGCCGACTACGACCGCATCCAAGACCCCGCCGGGAAGATCCCCGCCGATGAGCCGGTGTTTCTGCTGCGCGCCCAGGACGAGCTGGCCTGCAAGGCGGTCGCCTACTACGCCAGCCTGTGCGAGCAGGCGCAGGCGCCCGAGGTGGCAGCGAAGGCCCGAGGCCACGCGGACCTGATGGCGGCATGGCCCAAGAAGAAGGTGCCCGACCTGGCGCCTTCGCCAAAGCCCTGCGCAGCGTGCGCCGGCTCCGGCCGCGTGCTTTGGGCCGGGGAAGACGCTTCGACGATCTGCCCCGAATGCGGCGGCTCGACGCCGAAGCCCTGACGCTTTCCCATGTACCGGAACTGCCCATGCAAATCCTTGAACACCTCAGCGACGCCGAAGTCCTCAAGCTCGCCGCCAAGCCGACGCCCAAGCCGATGGCCGGCGAGTGGACCCTGACCGCGCCCGATGGCCGGACGTGGACGGCCGCCTCGCCGATCCACTGCGTGCAGGCCGAGAGCAACAGCCGCATCCCGCCCGACATAGCGCTCGCGCGCATCAGGGCCAGCATCATCAAGGAGCGCCCATGACCACACCCGACATTGCCGAAGCCCGGACGCAGTTCGACTACCTGCTGAACGCTTACACCGCCGCGGCGCAGGCAGACAAGCCCGCCGAGCACGACTACAAGGTCAAGCGCGAGGCGCTGTTTGCCTACGTCCGCGAGACCGAGCGCGCAGCCCGCAACCAGGCCGCCGAGGTGGAGCGGCTGCGCTCTGCCGTGCACTCCTGCGGCCCCACCTGTGACAAAGCCGGCTGCGTCAATGCGCGACTCACGCAAGAGCTTGAGCGGCTGCGCGCCCAGGTGGCGACGGTGGACGGTCATCGCCACATCTACAACGGCGCATGCCCGGATGAGGGCAACTGGGGCAGCCGCGACCCAGAGTGCCCAGCGTGTCGCGCCCTGGGCGCCGCCCCGGCAAAGCAGGCCGACCCCGCACGCGAGCTGCTGCTTCAGCGCATTGTGGACGGCGCCAAGCCAGGCGAGGGAGCGCTGACCGCCAGCCTGCGCGCTGTGGCTCGCGATGCGCTGGTACAGCAGGCCCCACCCCTGACGGTTGGGGATGAGCCGGTGGCGCCGGCAGCTCTCCAGCGTTGGGAGGCTTACCAGCAGACCAGGCCCTACGACCTCTATGCCAGCGGGCTGATTTCCCGAGAGAAATACGTAGCTCTCGCCGCCGAGGCAGAGCCGGTGGCGCTGACCGAGAAACAACGGCTGTACTTCGGCCAGGCGCACGAGATGCTGGACGAATACGCCGACGAGCTGGACCGCCGCGGCAACAACTCCACTGCGGCCGGCGCCAGGGCCAGCGCACATCAGCTGCGCGCCGTCCTCGCCGCTTCCCATCAGCCCGGGCCGGTGGTGAAGCCCTGCCTCTTCGGCGGCGACTGCAAGCACGGCGGCTGGTGCAGCGACGTGTATTGCCAGGAGCGGTGCCAGTTCAAGAAGGCCGGCAGCCTGCGCGCAATTGCTGACCTGATGCAGCAGGCGGACGGCGGATGGAACCTGCCGGCATCGGCGACGAAGCGCATCGCGGAGCTGCTGGACGACATGCTTTCGGCCTCGCCGGCCCATCCTGCCGCGCAAGGGGTGGGGACGGATGAAAAGCTTGCCGCCAGCATCGCTGGCATGGTGATTGAGTGGGTGGACGGCGGCATCAGTATGGGCACCGACTGGCGCTCGGGCCTGGCGGACATCATCGCGCGACGTATTGCACGAGCTGCGCCTGCGCCGCGGGATGACGAGGAGCTGGGGGAGGTCATCGACTGGGCCAACAAGCTGGGCGCCATTGGGCACCCCGATCGCGCCGCCGCTGCCATTCGGACCCTCGCCCAGGCGCCGGCCGCCGAGCCGCAGTGGCAGCCCATTGCAGACGCGCCTGACGACGCGCTGTGCGTCGTCGGCTGGCGAGACGCTGAGGCCGGCGAAGAGCATCACGACCTTGATTGGCGCGAGGACGGATGCTGGAGCCGGCACCACGACCACGCCGAGCACGTCGAGGTAATCGGCGGCCATGGCGTCAGCTACACGGCGCCCTACACCCATTTCGTGCGGCTGGCACCCCTGCCGGCCGCCTGATTCGATGTACGGAAGATGAACATGCGTGACCCTGAATCTCACTTGACGCCGCTGCAACGCGCCCTCTACGAACTCATGAGCGAGATCAGCGAAGACTGCTGGTGCGCGGGCTGGATGATGGGCAACGAGTTCGCTCTCTGGGACGCCATCGTCAGCGGGGACCGGACCTACGGCATGGACCAGATGGACGAGGGCCTGCTCGCGTCATGCAAGGCGCTGGCTGAGCAGGTCGGCGGCTGGATCGAATGGCGCGACGACGAGCACGGGCTGCCGAATGCCGAGTGGGGGCCGTACTTCATCCCCATGGCCGACTGGCTGGCGAAGTTCGCCAAGGACAAGGCTGACCGCGATGCGCTGGGCGCCGCACTCAGCGCCAAGGCGCCCACCTGAAAACCCATGTACGAGAACTGCCCATGACCACCGCCTACGAAGCAATGCTGTTCGCCCGCCAGGTCCACGCGACCCAGGTGCGCAAGTACACCGGCAACCCCTACACCGACCACTTGGCCGAGGTGGCGGGCATCGTCGCGACGCTCGACGCGCACGCCGGCCGTGGCTGGCCCTCAGGCCCCGACATCAGCATGAGCGGCATGGTGGCGGTTGCCTGGCTGCACGACAGCATGGAAGACCAGGGTGTGACCTACGAAACGCTGGCTTCGATGTTCGGCGATCTGGTCGCCAACGGCGTGCGCCTGCTGTCCGACCTGGAAACCGGCAACCGTGCCGAGCGCAAGGCAGCGTCCCGCCTGCGCCTTGCCGATGCGCCGCCATGGGTCCAGACCATCAAGTGCGCCGACCTCCTCAGCAACACCAGCAGCATCGTCAAGCATGACCCGAAGTTCGCCGAGGTCTACCTGGCCGAGAAGCGCCTGCTGCTGGATGTGCTGACCAAGGCTGACCCCCGGCTGCGCGACCTGGCGCGTCAACAAGCAGCCGCGTCCCATACCTGAAAGCTACCCATGCTGACCGCCGCCCAAGCCGCTGAACAGCTCGGCATCAGCCGCCGGCTGGTCTACGACCTGGCCAAGCGCGGCGAGCTGGTGAGCTACCGTTTCGGCGACGCGCTACGCTTCGACCCCACCGACCTGGAAACCTACCGCACATCATGTCGATCCGCTGGGACACCCGCAACAAGCGCTGGCGCTACGAATTCGACCGCGTCATTGAAGGTCAGCGGAAGCGAACTAGCCGACTTCTTCCGAAAGGCTGGAGTCAAGCCCAGGCCGACACCTTCGACCGCAAAGAGTCGGGCCGCCTCTACGCGGTTGCAACTGGTGTCGAGCGAAACGACGCCCTGATCGACGCTGCCGTCGTGCTGTATCTGAAGGACAAGACCGGGTTGAAGAGCTACCAGAGCGCCGTCGAGAACCTCGCGGCCATCGCTTGGGCCTACACCGGCAAGCCGCTGTCCGAGCTGCCCGAGGTGGCCCGCGAGGTCGCTGCCAACCGAGAAGGCGTGCGGGCGGGCAAGACGCTGTCCGACGCCACCGCCAAGAACCGGCTGGCGCTGCTGAAGGCCGCCTGCCGCTGGGCATGGAAGAAGCACGGGATCTGCGAGAACGACCCAACGACCCGGATGCAGTTGCCCAGCGTCCGCAACGAGCGGCACGTCTACGCCAGCCGGGCGGAGGTTGGAAAGCTCGCCATGGCCGCAGACCGCCGCGACGTGCGCGCGCTGATCCTGGCCGCCTTCTACACCGGCATGCGTCTGGGCGAACTGCAGCGCGTGCAGCACCTCGACGGACGCCTGGTGCTGGCCGACACCAAGAACGGCGACCGCCGCGTCGTGCCGGCGCACCCGCATCTAGAGCGCTTGGGCATCCTGACCATGCTGCCATTCACGACGGCGGAGAGCACCCTGCAGCGCGGCTTCCAACGCGCCCGTGCGCGGGCCAAGCTCCCGCACATCCGCCTTCACGATCTGCGCCACAGCGCGGCCAGCGAGATGGTGAACGGCGGCGTCGACCTGTACACCGTGGGCAAGGTGCTGGGCCATCGGGACAGCCGCAGCACCCAGCGCTACAGCCATTTGCGCGACGACACGCTGCTGGCCGCCGTCGGCAACATTGGCAAAAAGTCCCGCACAACGCCCCCGGAAACGCCCAAGAAAAAAGCCACCGGTTAGGGTGGCTTTGTCTATGGCGGAGAGGGAGGGATTCGAACCCTCGGTACGGGGATACCGTACGCCTGATTTCGAGCACGGCGCGCGCGATCTGCGTAGGATGCCGTCATAGAGGGCTGGAGCGTGGCGGCACGGGCGGCAAGTGCTGTTCTGGCGGCATGTCTGCCAGATTCCCCCGCACACCAGGGCAGCCTTAGCGCTCCACCGCTACCGTGTCCTGCCAGTCGCCGCCCTCACTCCACCGGCTGCGTCGGCTCAAACTCCACAACCCTGACACGGCCCGGGAAGAAGATGACGACGGGCAACTGCCACCAGCGCAGCTTGCCGGGGCTCAGCGGCACGAACTCAAGACCTGGTCGCCCGCCCCCTGTCACCTGGAAATGCGGCACCCAGCACGGGGCCAGAACGCTCGGCACGATGCGGAGCGCCGGCCGGTCGTGCTTGGGCTTGCCCATGGCGACCCAGGCCCGCACGCGCCGAAGGAACTCGGGCACGGCAAAGATCATGCAGTTGCTGCGCACGTCACTTCAGGGCGTCGCGCTGACCCCGTAGCTCTTCAACGTGTCGCGCGCCCTCTTCAACCAAGCCCGCGCCCTCGTCGAGTAGTCGAGCGATTCCGGCGAGTCGGTCGTCAGGACAGGCGGCGGAGGCAGCGGCTGCGGCGGTGACGGCGGCGAGACTGCCGCGCAGCTGCTCAAGGTCAGAGCGAGCAGCAAGAGCCCGGCGCGCGTCCGCGGCCTGGGCCGCGGCGAAGTTGTCGAGCTTGCGGATGCTGGAGACGGCGTTTTCACGTTCGGCCTTTCGTGCCTTCTCGGAGGCCTGCAGCGCAGCCTTGGCGGCCTTTGCTTCGGTCCAGCGATGGTGGGAGTAGGCGCCGGCCGAGAAGATGGCCAGCGACGCCGCAGCGATGCTGCCCAGCTTGATCGCCCACAGCGGGATCATCCCGGGTAGGCCAGCGTCGGCAGCTGGTGGTGAGGCGAGTCTGGAAAGCTCTGCCAGTCGTGGCCGCACTCGATGGGGATGCCGAGCGCCTTGGAGGCGCGCTTCATGGCAGAGACGACCTCCTCGAAGTCGGCGCGGACCCACTCGGCGCCGGCCTTTCTCACCGGGTAGAGATCGGCAGCATGGCCGGTCAGGTGCCGGCTCCGCATGGTGCGGGACTTGCCTTCCTTGAACAGTTGCTGCTGACGCGCGTAGGTGCGCACGCCCTCGACCACGCTGAAGTCCACCGCGGACAGCTCCAGCGCCCGGCGGATGACCTTGGCGAGGTCGGGGTGGATGTCCCGCAAGCGCGCCTCGCTGGTGCCAGAGAACCGGAACGCGTTCATGGCTGCTGCTCCTTCGCCTGGATCTCGGCGCGCTTCTGGACCACGTTGCCGGCGATGTAGGCGCCGACCGTGGCGCTGATGGTCAGGAAGTAGTAGTTGCCGGCCGGGTCGAGCTTTCCGGACCACTGCAGTGCTGTTGTGGCCATGCCGCAGCCCAGCGTGAGGACGAAGCGCCGCCCGCCCAGGCCCGCCATGGCTTGAGCGAGCGGGCTCATAGCGGCGCGCTCCCGGTGCTGTCGAGGAACTCGCGCGGCTTGCCCTTGATCCAGCCGCGGCGCTGGGCCAGCGGCTTCAGCACGCGCTTCCACAGCCATTCGATGATGAGACAGGCCGTGTAGAGCGCGGCCAGCATCGATGCCACCTCGCCCCAGGTCATGCCGCCGAGAAAGACGGCGCCAGCAGATGCGACCTTGGCGACGGGGTGCTTGATGTCGTCGGTCATCGCGTGACCTCCGCCCAGATGTCATGGGCGGCCGGCGTGATGCCGCCGCCCGTGACGTTGCGGTACTCGACACGCACGGTGTCAGCCGCCTGTACAAACGCCTCGACGACGATGCCTGTCTGCGCGATCCATGCATTGCTGATCGTGCCGACCGCAACCTGGTCGCCCGGCGTCGCATCGACCACGGTCAGTGCATAGCCGAATGTGGCGCCGGCTGCGATGAGGCCCGGATTAACAGGCGCGCCCGTCGTGGCGCGGCGCTCGCCCATTTGCCGGTTTGTGAAGTTGCTGTAGTAGTTGCTGCCCAGCCGACCTGTGAAGTTCGCACAGCTCAGCGCGTCGCCAGCCCCACCGTCGTTGATGAAGGTGTTGCCGGCCAGCGTCCCAAAGACCGCAGTCGCCCCCGCGTCGTTGTAGAAGTTGGCGGTGTCGTAGCTGCCGCGGAACAGGTTGCCGTTGATGTTGACGGAGCAATTCCCGGCCAGCTCGATCATGTGGTTGACCTCGCCGCCGCCGATGCCACCCGAGACAATGGTCGCGCCGGAAATCGTGAGGTTATCGACGCCATCCCCGCCGAACAGGATTCGCGGCCCCTTGAACAGCCCACCACTGATCGAGATGTTGGCCGCCAGCGTCGGCGCCGTCGTGATGGCATCGAAGATATACATCGTCTTCGTGGCGCTGTTGGGCTGGGAGATGACATTGCCGTCACCCCAGCTCAGGCCGTCGATGTTGACCAGCTTCACCACCGTATCGGTGATGTTGAAAAAGTCGCACATCTCGACACGGACGTTCGACGCCAGGGCAGTGGCGGTGCCAAACTGGATGCAGTCACCAGAGACGGTCGACACATCGAACAGGCAGTTCTTGATGACGATGTCGTCGCCTGCCAGATACAGGGACATGGCCTGCGGCTGCGCGAACGTGCAGTCGACGTAGCGCTGCGAATTGACCTGGCCGCCGCCCGTGCGGACCATGTTCACGAGATGGCCCGTGCCCACCACGGTGTTCGTGCGCAGGATCATCTTCTCGACAGAGAACGATGTGCTGCCGGCCCCAGGCGTCACTTGAAAAAGGTCGGTGTTTGCCGCCGTCTGCGTCAGCCGTGAGCCGAAGGTGTATTCACTCTGCCCCTCGCCAAAGATGCATACCTTGTTCGGAATCGTCAGCGCCGCGTTTACGCCGTAGGAGCCCTGCGGGAAGTAGATCGCGCCAGTCCCGACGCTCGGGCTGTAGGAGCCATACGTCACGCTGTCGATGTTGGCGGCTGCCCAGTTGATGGCGGCCTGAATCGCTGCCGTGTCGTTCTGGCCCGCCACCATGGCGCCACCCGTGTAGTTGCCACGGGCGCCAAACTGTTTGACGCTGACTGTGCCCTCAAGGATTAATTTCCAGCGCCCGCCGTCGCTGGCGACGATGATCGTCCCGCCGTTGTCGGTACTAGTGGTGTCGGCCGCGTCGAGGTAGTACGGGCCGCCACCGCCATCGCCGGCCGCGTAGTAGCCGGTGACGAACGCCCTGCTTGATGGCGACGTTTTCAGCAAGCCCCTGAGAGCGGAGATGGAGTCGACAACCTGGGCGCCACGTCCGATGAGCGCTGCGCCCTTGGTGGCGTCGGAGGTGTTGGCGAGGTCGGCGATCAGCTGGGCGAGCGCCGTTGTGAGGTTCGCGATGAGGATGCCGATTGCCGTATCGGCGGCGCGATACTCGGCATCAACTTCCTGGATCGCGGCCTGGACATTCGTTGCAGACACCGTGGCGGTCGGCGTGAACGTGACTTGCGTTGCGCCAGGGGCCGCACCAAGGGAGAACAGGAGCCATTTGCCGGCCGCGAGGTCTGTCGCGAACGTGCCGGCCGTGTGCGCCGACACTGCGATGTAGGTATTGCCGGACTGACTGACCAGATCCTTGTAGGCGTAGGCCGTTGCAGTCAGCCACGGTCCGCGCGGCGTGGCGCCATAGCTAGTGAGCAGCGCCAGCACTTCGCCGGCCAACGTGAACAGCTTCACCCGACCGTCGCGGATCTCGCCGTCGTCGCGCTGGTTCAGCGACAGGTTCGCGAGCGTGGCGGTCAGCGTGGTTGCAATCGCCGAAAGCTCGGCGTCCAACGCGGCAGTTCGGACGGTGGAGCGACCGCCTACGTTGTCGCGTTCTTCGTCGCTGAAGTCAGTCGACGGCGTATAGGCAGGAGGTTGCATGGTGAGGCATTGAGCCCGCTTGCCGCATGAGCTTTTTCCACGAATCCGCTAGACTCGCGCGATGAGTGCAGAGTTCCTTTGGTGGAAGGCGGGGATCATCCTTGCCGTCGTTGCCGTGTACGGCTTCCTCAAGGGCCTGTTTGCGTGGCCAGAAGAGGGGCCGCTTGAAGAGCAATCCGAGGAACGCCGCCAGGATTGAATAGCGCCGCCATCGCTGCCGAGGTCTTCGGGTCTTGCATCAGCTTTGCCGCACGCTGCGGGTCGAGCATCGCCTGACCCATCAGCTCCATGATTTGTTTGTCGGCGCGCCCATAAGGCAGCTCCAGGAGCCTACCGATTGCAGCGGTCGCAGGCGTGGAGCCGCCAATACGCTTGCCAAGCGACCCCTGCAGCAGAGAGTTTGAGCCGAGCTTTTGCACGGTGTCACTGCCGACCGCCTTACCGGACGACATGGCCAGCTGGCTTGCGTTGAGATCTGCAGCGAGGCGCCTCAGAATGTCAAGTTGCTCGGGCGCCAATTCCTTGATGAGGTCGCGGCCTTCCGTCTTTAGCAGGTTGTTCAGCTTCGCAGCACTGAGCACGAGACTGCCGTTGCTGTCGACGGTGCCTGTCTGAATCCGCTGCAGCACGTCCTGCAGCTTCTCCATCTGGTTGATCGGAACGGACTGGCTGGCGTATTCCTGCAAGTAGTCGCGCCAACCGGTGCGAGCTGCGCCGGCCGAAACAACACCGGGCTGGGCAAGCGCCCCGCCGTTCACGGCCATTGAACGCCCGCTGGACGGCTGAACGCGACGGCCCGCCATCTCGATCAGGTTGTCGATCACGTCCTTCACGCCGATCAGCTGCTCGGAGGCATAGCGGAGATTCCCGGCCTCGCCCTGGAGCTTCCCGCCCAAGATGTCGTTGATGTCCTTGCGCACCGCGTAGAGCGCGCGGGCGTCGATGTTACCGGCATCATCGGCAAGCCCTGCGATCTGGCTGCGAATGCCGCCTAGCGCTTGCTGGACGATGCGGCCGGCGTTGTCGGGGCGCTTGAGCATCGTGTCTAGACGCGAAAGCATGGCCGCCGCAGGGAGTTGCCCGGCCGCCGCCAAGGCGCTCTCACGCATTGCCGCCGTCGCGGCGTCGCGCGCCTCTTTGGCCGTGGCAATCTTGCCTGTGTTGCCGGCAATGGCTTCCAGCGCGGCGGTGCGCGCGGCGTTCTGCGAGGTCTGACGCGAGGCCAGTTCTGCAGCATACGAGGGGCTGACGCTCTGCAAGGTGCGCGCGAGCCCAGCGAGGCCAGAGTCGCCCGCCGCCGCCGCCGCTGTTGGCGCAGAGCCCGGAATAACTTCGCCAGCCGCAGAAAGCGCCGCCTGCGCCGCCTTCGGATCTGCAGCGAACTGCCGCAGTGTTTCGCCGACGATTCGCTCTTGGCCGCCCTGCATGAATGGCCGGAACATCGCCCCCGCCGCTTGCGCGCCTCGCTTGACCAAGCCAGCAGCGCCGGGCAGCGCGCCGCCGATCAGCGCCCCAATGTCCGTGTCGGTCGGGTTGACGGCTGCGGCACTGACGCCGCCATTGATGGCTCCGCCTGCAGATCGGACCGCCAGCCCCGTTGCGCCACTAACGCCTTGAGCGCGCATGCCGCTAGTGGCAATCGCATCAGCGAGCGGCGCCAAGACGCGCGGAGCGACGCCAGCGTTAGCCAGCGCCTTGACTGGCGCGGCAACCACCCCGCCAGCAGGGAGCGTAGCCAGCACCTGGCCGGCCACGTCGGCGACCTTGTACGTCGTGCTGTCTTTGCCCGTCTCGTCCATCTCTTTGTTGAAGGCGTCGAACTGCTGGCGCTGCTTCTTGTAGAGATCCACGCTTGGGAACATCGACGAGATGGCGCCACCTAGCGTGTCCACCACTCGATTGAAGCCGCGCAGCGTGCCGCGTCCAGCGTCGGCGAGCATGCTGGTTTCTTCAGGCGGGGCGGCGGGCGCCACTGCCGCTGCGGCAGGAGGCTGCGCCCCGTAATTGCTCCATGGCCCGGGCTTCGCCTCCGCAGGCTTTGCGTATTTCTCCCATGGACCGGTCATTGAACCTTCTCCCATGCGCCCTGATCGGCGGGGTTGCCGCCCTTGAAGCGGTAGCCGTTCTCGACGGCGCCGACAGCCGGGCCGCCGCCATTGACGGGAATCGGCTGAGTGCCGAACTCGTCTGCGAGCGCCTGCGAGCGCCTGCGCAGGCCGCCTCGGGCCTCGCTCAGCTGCTGCTTGAGCCCACCCTGTCCGTACATGGCGCCGCGCAGCGTCATCGGGTCGGTGAGCACCCTACCCAACACCTCTAGGTCGGGGCCGGTCAAGGCGCCGAGCGCTTGGGCTTCCTTGTACTGCAGCTGCAGGTCGCCCATCAGGGCCTGAGCCTTGGCCCGGATCTTGGGGTCAGCCTGAGTCCTCGGGCTTCTCGGGTCAAGGTCAGCGATCAATTTTTCGTACTCGTCAAGGCCGGTACTCAGCGCGCGAAGGGCGATGTTCATCCGGCGCACTTCGCCGGGCGGCGGCTTGGGGGCAGCGTTGTCGGCCGGCCCGCCCTTGATCGGCGTGAGCGTACGCATCCCGGATGCGGGGTCCACATCACCCCATGCATAACCAGTCGGCGCCTTGACGCCGCCTTGGCCAAGTTGCTTTGTTTCCTCGCGCGTCTTGACTGCGCTGGCCCGGCTATTGTCAGCAGCCGCGTAGCTCTGCACCGCATTGGCCCGCTGTGCGCCGGCTTGATCTTTCTTGAGTGCGATTGACCCCTGCGCCATCGGGTTGGACGTGTCGAGCCCGCCGCCGAACAGGTCGAGCACCGAGCCGGTAGCGTCCGCGTTGTACAGCGCCTTGCCAGCCGCCGCAGCCTGTCCACGACCGATGGCGCCGGCCTGGGTCGGGTTGGCAATCGCCCGGTCGCTGAGGTCCTGATCGCGATAAACGTCCAGAGACTTGGCCCAGTCGCCAGCGCCGATGTCCTTCTGATTGAGACCGACCGGCGCCATCCGCACCAGCGCCTGAGCGATCTTGCTCTGAATCTCGTCAGGGATGCGTGCCGCCACGCCGGCCGAGCCGTCAGGGTTCGGGCCGTCAAGGAACTGCCCCGGAATGGTCGGCGTCGAACCGTTGCGTGTCGCCTCCATGAAAGAGCGCAGGAGCGGCAGGCTCTGTCCGGACGAATACGCCGCCAGTTCCATCTGCTGATCGGGCCGGCGCGCGAGGTTCGCGGTCTCTGCGCGCTGCTGGGCCGCGTCCGCGTCGTACTTGCCGGCAGCCGCCTCGGACTGCTGGACGTTGGCCAGCGCCTGCGCAATGCGGCTCTGTGTCAGATTGGCATCGTCTGCCGCCTGCTGGCGAACTTGACCGCCGCCGCCGATGGCCATCGCCAGGCGGGACAGACCGGGTGCCGCCGCATTGAGCGCGTTGGTCGAAAAACCGCGAGTTGGCATGGTCAGCCTCCGAATCGAATGCGGGCCGTGTTGCCCCAGAAGCTGGAGGCAGGGGCGGGGCCGAGCTGGCCGCCTTGCCCGCCGAGCGTGTATGCGCCCGAGCCGGCCCCGGCGCCACCGGCGCCTGCGGCAGCGCCACCCGCCCACGCGGATCCGGCTGCAGCCGCCAGCTTGCCAACGGTGCCCCACCAGGGCGCCTGCACGTTCTGGGCGTCCAGAGAATCGGCATTGGCCAGGGCGCGATTCGTCGCCCCAGCGCTGGATAGCTCTCCCGCGATGGCCGATTGGCGCAACCCTTCCTCGTTGCGCAGCCGGCCAGGGGCGCGCACCTTGGACAGTTCGCGGGCAATAGCGGTCAAGCGATCGCCCTCAGACAGCGCGCGGTCCGCCTTGGACTTGATGAAGTCCCCCGACACCGCGCCAGCGTCACCAGCCGCATCGATCATCTGCGCGCCCGCGCCCTTGTCGACCGACCCGCCTACATCACCGAGCGCCTGGGCGAGCGCCGCCTGCTCTTGAGCCTGCATGGCCAGCAGGCGCTTGTCGGCCCCGTAGTTCTGCCCCTCGGCAACAAGCTGAGCTGAGGCCTTGTCCTGCGCCTGATCGGTGCGCTCCATGGCCTTGTTGATGATGCCGCGGCGCTCCTTGTCGGCGTTGCGCTCGGCCGCCATGTTCGCGGCCGTGCCAGCCGCCATGAGGATGTACGGTGCTGCTTGCATGCTCAGACCCCCACGTTGCTGATGAAGCCCGAGGCGCCGGGGTTCTTGGTTTTGTTGTTGCGCGAGAACAAGCCGTAGATGTCGGTATCAAGCGCCGACTGCCTGCCGCGCGCCGCCTGGCTCTTGGTGTAGAGCAAGCCTGCGTCTCCGAACAGGTCGCCGATGTTGGTCCCCTGCGCGTTCGAATAGGCTTTTTCGCTGTTGACCTGCAGCTGACCAAGTGCAGAGCTGAGCGCGCTGCTCTGGTCCATGCCGGCATCGATGGACTGGAGCAGCTGCAAGCGCGATTGCTCATCGCTGTTGCGCAGATCCGTGCGCGCAGCGTCAGCCTTGCCGCCCAGGTCGAGCAGGCCCTGTTTGTAGGTGCGGTCGATCAGCGCGTTCTGGTCGACATCGACGGAGCCCCCCTGCAGCCCCTGGGCAAACAAGGCGAATTTGTTGTCGCGCGCCGCGTTGGTCTTGCGCTCATCAAACCCGCGCTTGCCGGCCGTGAATGCGTTGTCGCGGACGGTGCTGTAGAGGGTGTCCCGCGCGGTCTTGTTCTTCGCTGCCTCCGCCAGGTCGCGCTGATATCCCCCCATCGCCCCGCCGTAGCTGGTCGGGTCGGTTGACATTCCCGGGTCGGTGCCGCCGCCAGTCCACTCCCCGGCGGGGTTGTACTTGGTGAGGCTGTCCGGCACAAAGCCCTGCAGCGGGTTGAAGTTCCAGCTCTTGCGCTGGTTCGGCACCTGGAAGTCGGCCGAGGACGGCGCAACGGTCGGCGCGATGCCAAACGCAGCGTTCAACGCATTGCGCGCCGCCGCCTTCTTGTTCTCGGTCTGCTGCTGCTTTTGCGCATAGCCGTCGTCACCGCCTCCGCCGCCGCCCATGGGGACTCCTTTCGGGTTCGATGTGTTGTGCTGGATTTCTCATGGGAACCGGCAGGGGGTGGGGATCAGACGCTCGGCACCAGCGGCAGCGCGAACTGGCCCGCCTGGAAGGTCACCGCAGTGCCGGCGGCATCGAACTTGAGTTGCAGGTCGATGTAGAGGCTCGTCACGCCCGCAGGCACGATGAAGTCGCCGGACTCCAGGTCCATGTCGATGTCGGCCTGCGTGATCTGCGCGGCGGTGTTGCTGGCGCCGCCCCAGTTGTGATCGACAACGCGGGTCGAGAACGTGCCCTCGGCCGTCGTGAAGACGACATACATCAGCAGGCTCTGCAGCACCGCCTGGCCCGTCAGCCCGGTCACGCGGACATGGGCTACGCCCTTGCGGCGCTGGCCCGCAGTGACCAAGCCGGCCACCGTCGACTCAGCCGCGCGCGTCGTAATGCGCAGGAGATCGTTGTCGGCCGTTGGGGATGCGACGAGCTGCTGGTAGTTACCGACGCCATTGCCCCAAGCGCCCGTGCCAACCGTCGCCGTCACCGAACCGGCGCCGAAACCGCCCGAGGCATAGCACGTCAGGTTTGCCGCGATAGCCGTCGCGGTGATGGTGGCCCCGCTGCCGTTCGTGCCGCCGCTGGTCGTGATGAGCGTGGGGGTTGGAAACGGCTGCGTGCTGGTGGCGTTGTTGGTGGCGTCGTAAGCGTCCAGCGCGGAGGTGGGGCACGGTGACACGCTGGGATTGATCGTGTCGAGGATGGCCTGCAGCTTGGCGCCGATCAGCTTGGCGTACAGCGGCGTGAAGTGGGTGTTGTCGCTGACCTCGTAGCCGGTGCGCTTGCTGCCGGTCGCACTGGCCGGGTCGGCGCCGATCTGGTGCTCGTCGATCAGATACACGCCGGGCATGGAGCGGACTAGCTCGATGATGCCGGCCCGCATGTTGGCCGTGAATGCGCCTCCCGAGGCCGTGCTGCCATATGGCGGCAGCGTCGAGATGATTAGCTTCTTGCCCGATGCCACGATCTGCTGGGCCATGTACGTGACATCCGCCAGCACGCCAGCGACCGCAGCAGCGCCGCCCGTCGCATCGTTGGTGCCAGCGCGCAGCCAGATGACCGAGGCATCACCGGCCAAGGCCAGCGGCAGCAGCCTGGCGCGGATCTCGGCCGCCGTGGCGCCGCTGGCGCAATAGCCGCGGATCACCGGGCGAGCCGGGCGCAGATGCGTCACCGGGCCTTCGGCGTGGTAGGCAGACAGCAGGCTGATGTACCAGGTCTCCCCGGACCCGAGAGACTGTCCGGTGCCGATGTTGACGCTGAACGTGTTCGCGTCCACGCGCGTCAGCGTCAGGTTGTCGTAGCAGTCGCCGGCCGTGCTGGTGATGCGGCATAGCATGCCGGTGAAATGGCCGTGGCTGGTCTGGGCGAAGCTGGCCACACCGGTCGAGGCGCTGTACGTCGGCTCACCGGTGAGCGCGCTCGTCGTGTGTGTGCGATTCATCAGCGAATCGCCCAGGATGCCCAGGACGATGCGGCTCCCACCCCCTGACACCAAGGAGTTAAGCGCCGTCAGTTCGGCGCCGTTGGCGAAGAACTTGCCGGTATCCGGGTCTTGATAGGTTGGCGCAGGGGAGGACTCCTCCCAGGGAGGGAGAGTTCCGGGGCCAATCGGGGCGCTCTTGGAGCCGTCCGCGTTGATGTCGTAGATGGTGAAGGTCTGCGCCCAGATCGTGCGCTGCTCGGAAGTAATGCCAAGCTTCGGAATCAGATTGTTCGCGTCTTTCTGAACAAGGATGTCTGCCATGTCTGCCCCTTACAGCGGCTGATAGTTCACTATGTAGGTGCCGCCCGTGAGCGCCAGATAGATGCCGGTATCGCACCGCACCCCCTGCCCTGCGCCAGCCGGGGTGATGACGGCACCAGCTGCAGTCGTGGCCTCGGAGGTGATGGGCGCGACGCCAGAAGCGGCGGTGTTGTCGTAGACCGTGATGGACGTCCCAGCCGTCACAACCTTGACGCTGAGCAAGATGCACGCGCCGGTATAGACAACCCCGGACGACGACAGCACGGCCGAATGGGTCGCGTTGGCGGAATTCGGCGCGACCTTGTTGGGAACATCGTCCGCTGAGATCCACTGGCTACCCGGGCCGACTCCAGCTGTCGTCATTGCTTCTTCCTCACGATTGACCAAACCTGCACGTCTTCGCCGCCGAAGCCCGCGCAGCGCCTGACGCCTTCGAACTCAAAACCGAGCCTGCGCACAAGCTCCTGCGCCTCGGGCCAATCGGCCATTACGTGCGCCTCGATTCGCCGTTTCCCGTGCTCGTTGCTCGGGTTCAACGCATTTGAGATCACTGTGCGGGTTTGCCGAATGACTTTTCTCCACGATTCGGGCCGCAGGCCATCCACGGCGACCAGCCACATGAAGCCGGTCCAGTCGTTGAGGAAATTCACGCCAGCAATGACAGATGGCCGGCGGTCGACATCAAGAACCCATGCCGGGCCGTAGCACTGCCAACGGTTCGCGGCAATGTGGTCGTCGCTGACTTCGCCAAGCACCGCCCGGAAGCCGTCACGGTCTCTCTGGCGCATGCGCGACACGACATGCATCGCGTCGGCCAGCGTCAGTTCGCGGATCAAGTGACGGCCCCAAGGACTTGGTAGTAGAGGGTCAGCTGCGAGACCTCAAACGCCTCGTCAGCCTCATGGCGGAACACCGGGGCCAGGGCGGTAGCAACCGCCTCGACTGGCACCATGTCATCCGGCCGCGTGTCGCCGCTTATGACCTGCGAAATCGTCTCTTTGTCCTGATCGCGCGGGTCGTACTTGAACGCCACGCTTGCCGAGCCCTCGGTCACGTACTTGGCCCCGGTGAACTGCTTCGACACTCCCGGGGTCTTGGCGTCCTGGAAGGCCATCTGCACTTCCACCGCGACAGGCTCGCCATCGTCGGTGTAGGCAGTCGCGTCGACCTGATACAGATCGTTGTCCGAGCGCAAATAGACCTTGCCGTTGACCGTGGCCGCCGCCTTGATTCGCACCGGCAGCGTGTAGTCGGACCAGCAGGCCAGCTTTGACGATCGGCTGTAGGTGTAGGCCCAGACCTTGGACGTCGTGCCGTTGTCGAAGAACGTCCACATCTGGCCCAGCTGCGGAATCCAGACGCTGAACGGGTCGATTCGGACGGTTGCCGAGACGGCTGCCGATGTGTCTATGTCTGGGACAACAAGCGTGTCAATGGGGACGCCAATGTCCGTATCGTCGATTCTGTCGGTCTGCTGGGTCACGGTCATTGACCGGAAGCCGTAGGGGCTCAAGAAAACCAGATCGCTGGCGAACTCCGCGAGCGTGCTGGATTCCGTCGTCCCCACCCCGTTGATGCGCTTGCGAATTGCGTTGGCGCTGGGGTCGACCTGCACGTCCCAGATCTGCGCGCGGTCTGGGTAGAACACAACCAGCGCGTCTTCGAACGTGCCGACTGCCGTGCATGCGGTCTTGGTGTTCTGTTGCCGACCGGTGGGCAGGAAGCCCGCATCGCTGCTGGTCGTCCAGTCTCGCGCGTCGCCGGCCGCGCAGTACCGCACAGTCTCGCCATTGATGGCAAAGATGCGCGCAGCCGCCACCGCAATGCTGCCAGTCCTGGGGCAATTGCCGTCCGCAATGTTCGTGTCGGGGCCGCCGTCAACATAGTGGTGCCGGGTCGCGTCAGGGATGATGACTGATGCCCCGCCGCTGGTCGTGAACGACTGGTTGTGCACAGCGACGACGTAGGGGTAGCCTTCAAATAAGACAACCTGCTTGATGCCAGCCAACGTCCCGGGCGCAACTGGCACGGCGCTCGTGAACGCCGTATCCAGTTCGATGACGCTGACGCCAGACGGCGGCACATAGCCGGCACCCTTGTCGGCGAACACGTTCAGCCCACCATTGATCTCGGCCAATCCGTGCGAGCCAGCCAAGCCTGTAGCCTGGAGGCTGAGACAGGGGCGCTTCCTGATGCGCTTGCCTGTCGTGATGAAGGCATTGCGCAGCACCCACAGCCGCGACGCCTCCTGCACGTTGATGGGCAGGCGACGGTCAAGGCCGCCCGAGAAATCGCCGAACGTGATTGAAGGCATTAGCGCGCTCCGTACTGCTTGGCCTGCTGCTGGTGCAGTCGTTGCGCATACGCTGTGGCTTCGGCCGGGCTCTTGAACTTTCCGAGATGCCGCCCGGTCTTTTGAAACGTGGCGATAGCCTCTTCGTCACCCATGACTCGACCGTCATCCGACACGGTAGGAATCAAAACCTCGGGCCCGCCGAAGTTCACAGACATGGATCGGACGGTGCTGATTGAGCCGTCCTTATTGCGCACGACAGGGCGCGCACTCAGGTCGATGTTGCCAGGCTCAACAAGCCCGCCCATGGCTGTGTTCATCGCTGGGCGCGAGGCGCTCGCGGCCGGCTGGCTGGCTGCTGGCGTCGGACCCATCAGACCACCACAGGCTTGCGCTCAGACGCCAGCGGGTTGCCACGCCTGAACACGCCATTGCTACCGATGGACGTGCTGCGGATGCCGCCGATAAGCGCATCCAGCTGGCCTTGGTACGCCTGCGCGTCAGGCTGGCGATAGTGCAGCTTCGCATTCGTCAGCGCGTGCAACAGGACCATCTCGTCATCGAGCGTTGCCGGGTCCGTGTCCACCGTGAACCGCTTCAGGTCGCCGACGAACCAGACGCGCATGGTGTAAGCGGCGTCAGCCTTTGGGTACACCAGCAGCTGCGCGAGGCGCTCATAGCGCTGCGGCTCGCCCTGCGTGTCCATGGTCGACCACATATCGGGAGAGATGGTCTCGCACAGCTTCAGATGCTGGCCATTGACGATGGTCTCGATGCTCAGGATTCGGCGGTCGCGCGTGCATCCTTCGGACCCCATGGCGCCAGTCGTCGGGTAGTCGTAGAGGTTCTGCGACGTTCCGGTCGTGATGTCGTAGTAGTCGGTGAGGTGCTTCCAGTCCTGCAGCCAATACAGCTGGGTCTGACCGTTGCGCAGGAAGCTGTCGATCAGCGTGCCGTTGGCGCCCCCGGACGCGCCCATGCCGCCCATGCCCAGGCGGGCAAGGATTTCGCTGCGGAGCGCGCCGAGGGTGCGGAAGGCCATGGCTTATGCGAACTCGCCGGCCAGTTCCTCGGTGAGCTTCAGCAGCTCGTCGCGAGGCATGGTGTTCAGCTTGGCGTAGGCCTCGCCAGCGGCGCGGCGCTCTTCAGGCGTGGAGTCGCGGCCGATCTGCGGCAGGTAGCCGTAATCCGTCACGATGCCGCGCAGCTGGGCGTCGGGCATGTCTTCGAAGCCGGACAGGCCCAGAGCGCGCTCGAACTTGCCTTCGTTGAAGCGGCCATAGACGTACTCGACCACCGGCACCTTGACTTCCGGGTGCATGCCGTAGGCCACGGCCAGGCGTTCGAACTCAGTTTCAGCGCTGCCGTAGAACACATTGCCGATGCCGGCGACTTCGCTGGGCGGCTTGATGCGGTCCTGATTTTTGTTGTACGGCAGCAGGGTCGGCGAGATCCGTGCCGAATAGCCCTCGTCCATCGTGCTGGGGTCGGTGATCTTGATGTTGTCCTTACCGTGCACTTCTTCCAGCACGGGGAATTCGTGGTGCCAGATCACCTTCGAGATCTTGGACATGGCGTCTTTGCCGTGAGAGATCACGACAAGGATGCGGCGGGACAAAACTTTGTCGTCGGCAGTGGCGGTCTTGCGGGGCGGGGCCATGAGTGCTCCTTATTGGTCTGCGGCGGTCAAAAAGGACCGGGAAGCGAGGCCACCCGGCCTAAAGCCCCTGTCTGACCGCCAGGCGACAGGAATGCGGAAACGGGGAGCCCGGCCAGGGTTGATCTGGCCAGGCGCGTCATCAGGCGATGGCGAGAACGGCGTGGGCGTTGCCACGGTTCATGGTCAACGCGCCCTTCCAGGTGATGGCCCAGTAGTACTCGTACCGGTCATACGCGCGGGGCGGCTTGCGGCTGATCATGTCGTGGCCCTCGATGGGGCGCAGCTTGATGTGCTGCGTGTTCAGCATGTACATGCGCTTCTCCCACAGCGTGGCCGGGGCATAGCGCGTGTCGAGTTCGCTGAACTCGGGGGACCACTGGATCTCGGTCTTCTGGAAGGTCAGCACTTCCGTGCCGCCCTCGACCGCCTTGCCGAAACCGCCGGGGCCGTAGTCCATGCGCCCGAAGGTGTTCAGCATGAAGTTGCGGTAGCCGTCGACGAACGACGAGCCGGCAACCATCAGGTCCGGGCGACCGCCGTTGCGCATGCAATTGCGGAACGTGGTTTCCATCGAGTTCAGGATGGTGCCGGTCGTGGTCGTGGTCGTCAGACCGGTGGCCACGTTGTTGCGCCAGTAGGCGTTCGACGAACTGGACCGGTCGATGCCGCCGACCGTGCCCGTAGTTGGCGTCAGGCTGACGAGCGAGTCGAGACCACCAACGGCGTCGACAGACTGCGTGCCGTCCAGGTGCAGGGCATAGCTGAACTGCTCCTGGAAGCCGAGGCGCAGCGATTCCGACTGTTCCTCGATGAGGTTGGTCAGCTGGATCTTCTCGGCCTGGCTGGCGCTGGACTGGCGCTCGTCGGTGACGATGATGCCGTTTTGCGTCAGGCGGTCTTCATCCAGCGCGAAACCGTCGTGGCACGAGCGCCACTGATAGTTCGCCTGCTCGATGGTCTGGCGGCGGTTGTAGGTGACGACGGCCGAGCCGTTGAACCACTGGAAGTTCGAGCCGTAGCCCTTGCGCAGCTGTTCGACGACATACTGCTTTGCGCCCGGAGCGGTCTTCTTCTTGGCCTGGAGGGCCTTCAGCAGAACGCGCTCGACGGCGACCTGATCGACGGGATTGTTGGCGAGGTAGAAGTCAAGGCCGATCTTGCCGGCGTCTTGAATCTCTTGTGCGGAAAAAGGCATATGGATCTCCGAATGCATGTGATGCCGATTGCTCGGCGACCGTTGCGGCAGACGACCCGCTCTCTACGTCTTCACATGCCCCCGGCGACCTGGGCTCACGCCATGCGGATTCGCCTTGCGGCGCGGCTCCACGGGCCGCTGTTGCCGGTGCGCGAGGCCGGCGTAACGCGCTGATGTTCACCCGTTGGGGAACATCGCGGCGAACATGGTGTTCGGCCGAGGCACGCCCGACGTTTGACCGGTCGGGCGGAGTGGCTGGGATGTGGGTGCTGGTGCGGTGCGACGCGCAGCCCCCACGGCGTTCTTGATAAGCGTGTACTGCTGTTTGACGAGCGCGGCCCAACGAGCGGGCGGCACGTCTTGCACCAGATCCTTGATGCCGGGCAGCAGTTGCGCCTCGATGGCGGCATAGTCGATGTCGGTCGTTTGCATCTGCCTGCAAAACGCGTCGATGTCGCCGGTTGCCTGCTTGACCAGCTGCTCGGCCTGTTGGGCTTGCTGTTCTTGCTGCTGGCGCTGCTGAGCTACTTGCTGTTGGCGTTGGGCGTGCTGCTGGTTGAGCGACTGGCCGGCACGGGCGCGGGCAACTTCTGCCGCCGCCTCGGGCGTCATCATCAGCTGCTGCACCTGCGCCTGCAGGTCCGGGAAGTTGGCGAGCGGGTCTACGGAGACGGATTGCCCGGCGTGTGCCGACAGCATCTGCAACTGCGGCTGCAGCGCCTGAAGTGCCCCGGCGAAGTCGCCACGATTCATCATGCCGATGATCGACATGGCCTGCTCGAACTGCTCGGGCTGGACTTGGTTCTCTTGCCAAACCTCGCGGATCGCGTTCACTGCCGGCTCGTACTCGGCGAGCTTGGCGTCACGTTCCTTGATGCCGTTCGCAAGGGCTTGGAACCGCTCTTGCGCCTTCGGGCCGAGGCCTTCGGGCATCTTGGTCGGGTCTTCGGGGATGACCGGGGCGAGCGCAGCGGCAGGCGCGGCAGCCTGTGCAGCGAGGGCGGCGGCCTGGTCGGGCGCTGCAACACCGTCAGCGTCGACAGCTTGTCCAGCTGCATCGCGGAAGGTGAAGCGGCCGAACTCGTCACGCGGCTGGCCGGCGATGGGCTCGGGGACGGCCGGCGCCGAAGCGCTCAGGCCACGGTCGATGGCCTCGAACATCGTGGCCGGCGCCGCCGGGGCGGGCGCGGGAGCCGGTGCGCTGACGTCAGCGACGGGCGCGGCAACGTCGACAACACCGCCGCCAGTCGACCCAAGGTCGTCCGGCCGGCAGAGTTTGAAGCGCTTGCGGAAGAAGATCACGGCGGTCCTTTACTGGATGACGGCGCTCTCTGGCGCCATGGGCTCATCTTGCGCAGGACCAGGGGGAGTTTCTTCCACGCTTTGAGGCATGCCCTCAAGCGAGCGAACAAACTGGAGCGTCTGGCCAAAGGCTTGCGCAGCAACAATCGGTTGTTGGGATGTTGCGATCTGCGCGGCTGCGGAGACATAGCCCTTCTCCACTTCATCTTTGGCCTGCTGCAGCGCCTGCATCAGTTCCTGAACCTTGGCCTTGAGCTGCTGGTTCTCTTGCATCAGCATCGCCGGGTCGACTTGGCCGTCCTCCGGCGCAACGGGGAGCATCTTGTCCAGGTCGATCCGCTCATCAAAGCGGCGCAGGGTCTCGCGCAGCATCTCGACGAGCGCCTGGCCGAGCTTGATCTGGCCCTCTTGGTACAGCTGCGAGACGGTGCTGATCGTCTTCTCGATGACGGGCTGCAGCTTCGTCCAGCGGTCTTGTTCTTGCAGGCGATCAGGGCGGCCGGTGGAGCCAGCGCGCACGCCGACCATGACCATGGCGAAGATCTCGTCCGCTGAGAGCTGCGGCCACACAGCCTTCGGCCCGGCGATCTGCTTGACCTCATCCTCGCTCAGCTTGCGCAGACACATCTGCAGGGCGTAGCTGCCGCAGTCAGCCAGCAGATCCTCAATGACGTCCTGACGCTCGGCACTGCGACCGCGCAGACCCTGGCTCAGGATCTCGGCCTCCGTGGCCGTCTTGGCCTGGAGCACAGACCCACGGGCCGCGTCGCCGCCGCCGATCAGTTGCTCGATGTCGGCGCGGGCCGGCGATGTGTCGTAGTTCTTCGGGTCCAGCGAACCGAGCGAGCCCGAGAAGATGTCGTCGCTGATTGGGCCGGCTCCGGTGCCCTCGATGGTGATGACGTCGCCACCCTTGCGGTTCGCAATGCGCGTCAGGTCGTCGTCGGTGAGCTTGCCACCCTTGCGAACCACGTTGAGCGGCAGGCAGCCGCGCCGGTCGTTCACGAAGTCGTCGCGCTGCTCGTTGTACTCGGTGACCAGCGGCTCGATCAGCTCGACGTCGGACAGCGGGAAGAATGAGCCGTCGATGTCGTTCCAGGCCAGCAGGAAGAATGGATACCAGCGCTTGCCGGTCCAGTCCGGGCTCGCCGGCTCGCAGCAGAAGCCCTCTTCACCCACGCAGACGGTCAGCACGCGGTTGCTGTTCTTGTCCCAGATTTCCCACACGCACAGCAGTTCGGCAGACTTGTCGGTCGCCTGGGCGGTCATCTGACCAGCCTGCTCGCGGTAGCCGGTGGCTTTCTTTGGGTCGTAGCCGAACCGCTCTTTGTACGCGGTGCGACTCATCCATACGCGATGGCCGATGGCGCCGGCCCGCGTGTAGTCGTTCAGCTCGGCGATGCTCTCGTCGATGACCAGCACGTTTTCGCTGAGCACGAAGTCCAGCGCCGGGCCGCGCGACACGACGATCTCGGCCTGAGTTTCCAAGCCGGCGATGGTCTCGCGCAGCTGTGCAATCTGCAGATCAGTGTCAGAACCGGCCTGCGGGTCGTCCAGGGCGTCGCGCTGGGCCTGCAAGCGCTGCAGGTTGTCCTGTGTGTCGTTGAGCCGATCGGCAATGGCTTGATCCTTGCGGACGTCCTCTTGCCAGCACAGCTTCCACCAGCCGATTGACGTCGTGTAGGCCGCTGTCAGCAGGCGCTTGGCCTTCTGCTTCAGCCGGCAATCCACGATGATGAGCTGATGCAGCAGGGTCTCGGACGTCTGCCCGAACTGACGCACCAGCTCCAGCCGCTCTTGCGGAACCGCAGCGGTCGGGCTCACCGCGAACTCGGGGTTCTTGGCGTAGATCTGCGGCCTCATCATGGCCAGGTTGGCGAAGTAGAGGTTGGAGCGCAGGCGCTTTTTGTCCTCCCCGTCGCCGACCGAGCCTTTCAGCAGCTTGCGGTTCTTCTCGAACTGCCGCGTCGCTTCCTTGATGGCGGGACGAGCAAGCGCGGCGTCAATCCGCTTCAGCCAGTCAGCCGCGAGTGCCTTGTCCTGCGGACTGACCTCGCGCGCCTCCTTGGGCTGGTCGGATGTGACGCCTTGCTCGCCGGCCATCGATTAGCCCTGCACCTTCACCGAGCAAGTGCCAGAGGTGTAGGCAGTGACAGCGCCATGGATGTAGCGCGACAGGCGGCCCTCGGTCGTCAATCCGGCATTGGTGGCGGCCATGACGATAGCGGTCGTCGCCTTGGTCGACGTGCTGGCGCTGGTGGCGTTGGTGTTGGTCACACCCTGGTCAGAGCCGGACTGGCCCAGCGCATTGACGAAGCCGCTCTGGCTGTTGTCGTTGGCGGCGAACTCGGCGTAGCTGGCGAAGCTGGTCAGCGTGATGGTGCCGACCAAGTTGCCGCCGATCTCAACGCTCACGGAATGGTCATCCATCAACGGCGTGGTGTCGAAGATCTGTGCAGCGCGGACCGTGCCGCCGTGCGCGCCGTTGCCGACAGAGCCCAGGAGCTTGAACGTGGTCGCGGTGACCAATTCCAGCGTCCACTCGCCGTTGGCGGCGGTGTTGCCGGTCACGCCCGAGATGGCCAGGCGGTCGCCGGTCTTCAGGCCGCTGTTGGCAGCCACGGTGATGACGATGGGCGTCGCGTTGGTTGAGCCGGAAACGACGATTAGGTCAGCGGCAGAGCCGGCCGAGCCGAGGGATTTGGTCTTCAGGGACATGATTCACTCCTAGGCAGAGAACAGCCCTGCAAGCCGGGCACGAAGCGATGGGCCGTGCCGCCCGGGGGATCAGTGGCCGCCAGCCATCACGATGTCTTCGCCGCGCAGCTTCTCGATCAGCTGGGCGTCACGGTCGAATGCGTCGGAGCGGTCCGCGCCCTTGCGCGAGGCCAGGTCAAGCCGGTCAACGGCGCCGATGGTGGAGAGGCGGGAAAGCGCGGCCTGCGCCTCTTCGTGCTGCTTCTTCTCGGCGTCGAGCGCCAGGATCACGTCGAAGAGTCCGGCAATCGCAACTTCGTCCGCCTCCTCGCGGCAGGTCAGGCCAGACATGACGATCACGTCACCGCCGACCGTGCAGCCTTGCGGCAGCGGGGCGCCATCCAGCACCCCGCCGACCGTGTAGACCCAGAATGGGGCGAAGTCGCTGTCCAAGCCCTCGTGCTCGAAGATGACGCACGGGTCGACGACGCGCTGCAGCTCAGAGGCGGTCAGGTTTCGCCGAAAGGCGAAGTTGGGGGCAACGTTGGCAGCTGCGATTTCCATAGGCTCCATTGAGCCCAGGACGGCACTGACTTTCTTCCACGATTCACTTTTGCGCGAGCACCCAGTCCAAGGTAAAGGGCGCCGGCCCCTTCAACTCGCGCGGCTTGCGGACGCGACTCACCGGGCGAGCCATGCAGGCATATCGCGTGTCGTCGCCCGCGTGGTCTTCCATCTTGGTGTTGATGTCTTCCATGCGCTTTTCGTCGTGTTGGAGGGCCGGCACGGTGCGCCACCAGTCCGCGCAGTCCTCGGACACGTACAGCATGGGCTCGCCGTCGTCGACGTCTTCCCACTCAAGGCGGCTGTACATCTGCTGCCAGCCCAGCGCGCGGGAGTTGTCGGCCCCCCTGAACCGTGGCCCGACGTTCTCGCGCGGCCTGGCCGGGTCACACTGCAGCATCCCCTCGGCAATGCTGGGGCCGCCGTTTTCTGCCCAGATGGCAGGGTCGGCAACACTCATGCTGTCGTCGATGTTCTCGCCGGCCTCGCGCTCCTTGATGCCGCGCCCCACGGCCTGGGAACTGAGCCGCAATCCCTCGTCTGGCTTGCTCTTGCCGCTCTCGTCCTTCTTGCAGCCGTACCACTCGCGGTAACGGATGATCGCGCCACGGGGAAACATGCGCTCCGTGCCATTGCGGAACTTGACCCATTCGCCGCCCTCGGCCACGCACCACCAGCCAACGCTGAATGGCTTCGCGCTGCCCCAGTCGAAGCTGCGGAACTTCGTCCAGTGCTTCGGGGGCGTGAAGCCGGGCACCGCGTGCTTGTCGCGCCTGATGCAATCGAAGAACGCCCCGGCGATGATGTCCCAATCGCCATCACGCATGGCACGGACAAGCTCCTTGGTGCCCAGGCCGCCCAGCTTGCCCTCGTAGTCCTCCGCATCGAGGTGCGGGTTGTCTTCCAGTTTGGCCGGAATGTACTGGCGGAGCATGCCGCCCTCATCCTTGCCCATGCGCCGCAGTTCAAACGGCTGCGCGTTGTCGATGAAGCCAGCCTTGACCCACTGGTGCCCGATGTTGCCCGGGTTGCTGCCGCACAGAGCCAACGGCAGCTTGGCCGACAGGTCTACACCGAACTCTCGCTGAAAGAACTCCAGCGCCTTGGGCGGGATCTTCAAGCCTGGCGCGCGAAGCCGGCCGCGCAGGAAGCGATAGATGATCTCCGTGAACATCGTCAGCTCGTCGATCAGTAGGACGTGGATCTCGGCGCCCAGGTACTTGAACCGGTCTTTCTCGTCCTTGCAGTGGCACAGGAAGATCTTGGAGCCGTTCTTAAACCTGATCTCGTCCTCGACGATGGTTGCCCGGCCGGTGATGACCCAATCGGCCAGCATGGCGGGGAAACCTGCGGGGCCTTCCATGTGGTTCTTGATCAGATCCTCACGGATTCGCCGGAACAGGTAGACGTTGACCCCAGGTATCAGCCAACACAGGATGACCGCCAGCGCGCGCATGAACCACGACTTGCCGCCACCGGCTGCGCCGCCGTAAAGGATCTCGGTCGCTGGGCTTTCCAGCGCCTCGGACTGCTTGTCGGTGAATTCCAGGCTGATCATCGGCGCCGCACAGTGATTGAAAGGTGTCCATCCCCGTGGGCCGCCGCGTCGACCGCCTCTAGCTCTTTGATGCGGTCTTTGTTGGCCGCAATCAGATTGCTCGCGGGGATCAGCGCCTCATTGGCCAACTTCGTCAGCACCCCAACGCCCTTGAGCGCGGTCAGCGATTTGTCGGAAAGCGGGTCGGCGTCATCAACCTTGCAAACCTCCGCATTGGCGAGCGCGTGCAGCCTGTGCCCCGTCCTTGTGCCGAGAACCGCCGCCGCCGCGTAACTGCTGCTGATGTCGCGCAGCTGCTCAGACAGGGTGACCGCCACCTGACGCTGCGCAGCTGGCAGCGCCTGAAGAGCCGTGTGCGCATCGGCCAGCTTCCCGGCGACGGTGCGCACTTGCGTACTTTGCGTACTTACGCTTTGGTACGCGCCGAATCTCTTGCGGATCGCCCCCTCGCTGACATCAAACTCGCGACCGAGCGAACGCGCCGTTTCTCCAGCAAGTAGCCGCTTGTGCAGCGCCTCCCACTGGTCTGGGCTGAGCTTGGAGGGGCGAGCCATCTACTTGCAGGCCTCCGGCTTCGCCTTGCAGTCCACGGCCGGCGGCTTCTGCTCGGGCTCGCAGGGGTTGCACCCCCCCCCGCCGCACGCAGTGAGCACCAGAGCCAACATCAGTGAAATGAGCTTCATAGCGATTCCTCGATTTCCACATAGATCTCGAAGCGCGACTGATGCGCGCGGTATTGGGCGGGGCAATGCTTGGCGTAGAGGCACAGCACGATCCGCGCGTCGGCTTCCTTTGGGTCTCCCCCTTCGGCCCAGTTGCGCACGGTGTTGACGTCGCGCTCGGTCTTGCGGGCGACGGTCTGCATGGAGACGCCGGCCGACATCAGGTCGCGCAGGATGCGGAACCAGTCGCGCCGGGCCTTGTTCGTGGCGATGGGCACGGTCAGTCTTGACATGCGTCCTCCTGTTTGTCTGTCAGATAGCGGCGGCGCTTTGGCATCCTGTCTGTGGTGCCAACGTGCCAGCCATGGCAGCGGTTGCAGTGGTAGGGCGCCACATGGGCGTCACGGTCGTTGTTGGTGCGCTTGGCCATCTTGTCGGCCGTGGGCTTGTCCAGGTACAGGCGCTTGCCGAGGCAAGAAAGCGGGACGCGGTCCGTCATGCCTTCTCCTGTAGCCCCCGAGCCTTGGCCCGATATGTGCTTTTGATTGCCCTGTAGTCGTCGTGCCGAAGGCCGGCGCGCGTGGTCGGGCCCTCCAGCTCATCGACGACGGCCTGACCCCAGCGGCCCACCATGCCGGCGCGGAAGTCATCGCGCTTTGCCCCGCCCGGCCGGTTGCAGCCCTTTCGCTGGGCGTTCACGTTGCGCTCATCGAACGCCAGTTCTGGGGCGGAGCCGCGCGAGACGAAGTGACCCGCATCGACGGCGCCGCCTGGCTTGGCGCTGTTCCAGTCCAGTGGCTCGCCGCAGCAGATGCAGCCGTAGCCCGCGGCCTTGTCCCTGGCGCGGATGTAGCGGTTGAACTCGGTCTGCGCCTCGGCGCGCAGTTCCTTCAGCGTCTTCAGCGCCTCAAGCTGCGCCTTGGTCTTGCGCTTGTCGTCGGCCGCTGCTTTCTGCCTCTCGAACTCTTTCCTGTGCTCGACCATGCTGGACGCGCATTGCGGCCCGCACGCCTTCTGCATCGGCCGGAACGGGCGATACCAGCCACCGCAACCGCCACGCCTGCTTGAGCATTTCTTCATCTTCAGCAGCGGCACATCTGCCTTGGCAGGCGCTGTAG
>Ga0307411_10000071_pt1 | contig 30969 bp, 21 predicted proteins | sample DK1Ometagenome_2_FD_203712 | JGI IMG/M metagenome (GOLD analysis project Ga0307411, IMG submission 203712) | Maize rhizosphere microbial communities from greenhouse at UC Davis, California, United States - DK15-O-1 | ecosystem: Host-associated > Plants > Roots > Rhizosphere > Soil | place: USA...
TGGCATCGGCAGTCCTCGGTTGTCATTGGCGTCAGATACCTATGACAACGCGCTCACGCACGAGGCTGCCGACCTTTGCTTGAGAAATATCCAGGCTAGGGGCTGTTCACACGACGCACAAAGGCCGGCGAAGCGCGCACGGGGCCATCGAGGGCGCAGCGCGCCGCCTGCACTGGCGTGCGTGAAGCGATTCAAGGCCGAGTGGCCACGGCCAGTAGATGTTCTTGTCGGTGAAGCCGGAAGGCCGCGAGCGCGACGGCGCCGCGGTGGCAACAGACCCTAGCGCCGGCAGCCGGCCAGCAAGTCCCATTCAGCCTTGTAGACATCGGCGCGTGCGCCGACCCAGCCCATGGCGGTGTGGAAGAGGTTGTCGTGGGACGCCGGCTTGTCGCGCAGATCGGCCAGGCAGCCGGGTTTCATCGACGCCGCCAGGCCGCCGCCCTCGGGCACCCACAGCAGCATCGGGACATGCGTCTGCTCGCGCGGCGCCATGCCGTAGGGCATGCCGTGGAGGTACAGGCCGTTCTCGCCGAGCGACTCGCCATGGTCCGAGACGTAGAGCATGCCGGCGTCGAAGCGCGTGGCCTGGGTCTGTAGCCAGGCGACGGTGCGCGCCAGCAGCCGGTCGGTCGTTGCGATGGTGTTGTCGTAGGCGTTGACGACCTGCTCGCGCGGGCACTGCTGCAGCGCGTTGCTCTTGCACTCGGGCTGGAACAGCTTCAGGTCCGGCGGCGAGCGCTTGAAGTAGGCCGGGCCGTGGCTGCCCATCTGGTGCAGCACGAGGACGAGGCCGCGCGCCAGCCGCTCGGGCGCGAGCGCGGCGATGCGCTTGTCCAGTTCATGCAGCAGCGCTTCGTCGAAGCACTCGCCGTTGTCGCACAGGCCGGCGGGCAGCGGTGCGGCGCCGTCCGGCAGCTTGGCCGTGAAGTCGTTCGGCACGCGGTCGCACAGGCCCTTGCAACCGCTCTGGTTGTCCAGCCACAGCACGGCGAGGCCAGCGCGCTGTAGCACGTCGAGCAGGTTCTCCTGCCGGCCCTTGAGGCTGCCGAAGGCTTCGCGGCCCAGCGGCGAGAACATGCAGGGCAGCGAGGCGGCCGTGCTGGTGCCGCAGGACGTGACCTGACGCAGGCTCGTGAGGCTGTGGCCCGGCAGTTTGGCCAGTTCGGGGTTGGTGGTGCGCGTGTAGCCGTTGAGGCTGAAGTTCATCGCCCGCGCCGTTTCGCCGACGACGAGCAGCAGCAGCGGCGGTTTCGCACCCGCCGGGCGCGGCAGCAAGTGGGCGTCGGCGCCGATGACGGCGGGCGGCCCGGCCGGCGCGGCCTGGCTGCGCAGCGCGGCAGCGCTCGCCGAATAGACGGCGTTCAGCGGCGTGATCATGTAGCGCAGCGACCGGTGGTTGCGTGTCGTCGACGACAGGTCGGCAAAGACGCTCAGCGCCAGCAACACCATCGCAACCAGACCCAGCACGAAGGCCGCGAGGTTGCCGGCAATGCGCCGGGCCACCGCCTGGGGCGGCGCGGCCGGGCGGCGCAGCAGCCACCAGGCGGGCAGGGCGCCCAGCAGCGCCATGCTGGCCAGCAGCCGCCAGCTCAGCAGGTCGCGCGTTTCGCGCGCATCGGTCTGCACCATGTTCACGACCATGGTCGGATCGAACACGATGCCGTAGCTGCCGATGAAATGAGCCAGCGCGCCAGCGCCCAGCAACAGCACGACGAGCAAGGGCTTGATGAGCCGCGGCCAGGCCAGCAGGCTCAGCAGCGCGCCGGTGGCGGCCGTCACCATGCCGGCAGTGGCGAGGGTGAAGACAAGGCCGCGCGCGCCGGTGATCTCGGGCAGGGACTGCAGCTGCCGCCACAACGGCCAGTTGGCCAACAGGCCCATCCACAGGGCGGCCAGCCAGGCCTGGGTCAGGGGCCGCGAGGTGTCGGGTTGGAACCAGGCCAGCAGGCGCTTCAGAAAGGACATGGGCGAACGACGAGAGAGGGCGCCGCGCATTCTCGCGGCCGTGCGCGCGCGGCACGGGCGCGAAGCTGTCAGGCGGCTGCTGTAGCCGTTGTCGTCGTTGTTGCCGCCGCCGTACGCAACGCGACACCGCCGGCCTCACGCGCTTTGCTGGGCGCGCCCGTCATGGGCTTCACGTAGCGGCCGTGCAGTGCCTCGATCTGCGCAGCCAGTGCATCGGCCGCATCGATCTTCGCGGCATGGCGCTTCAGCACCAGGCCGGCCATGTCGATGAGTTTGGCATTGCGCGTGGCCTCGCCTTGCTGGATCAGCAGTTCGACGGCGACCTTGGCGCTGCCGCGCATGGAGTGCCGCATCGCCGTCTCGGCGATGTTGAAGATCTTGAGATGGCAGTCGCGGAACTGGTCGGCCGCGGCCTGGTGGACCTCGGCCATGGCGACGAGGATCTCGGTGCTGGCCTTGGTGGTGCAGTGGCGCATGCCCAGGCGGCCGAAGAGGGGCATCATTTCCTCCAGCTCGACCTCCTGGTTGGACAGGCGTATCCACAGCGCCGTCAGCAGCGAGGCGGCCTCCAGGTCGAAGTCGCCGCTGTGCGAGTGCTCGGTGAACTCGCGCGCCAGCACCAGCGCCTGGCCGACGCGCCGCTCCAGCAGGAAGGTCAGGCTGCGGAAGACGAGCTCGAAGCGCTGCAGCCGGATCGAGCCGGGGGCGCGCTCCAGCGCTGCGGCCAGCGAGTCGTGGGCGTACTTGAAGCCCTTGAAGTCCTTGCTGTCAAAGCGCATCAGCCCAATCAGCACGAGGCTGAGCATGTCGAACAGCTTGGAGCGCAGGCCCTGGGCCATGGCGCGCTCCAGCATGCGCAGCGCTTCCGGCCGCTGGCCGGCGTAGAAGCCCAGCGACCCGCAGCGCTGCAGCCGCAGCAGGCAGCCCGGTGTCAGCGTGGCCGCCGTCTGGTAGGTCTTGAGCGCCTCGCGCAGGTCGCCCTGCTCCATCTGTACATGGCCCATCAGGTCGTGGGAGTCGGCGTAGTCCGGCAGATCGCCGATCAGGTTCTCCAGCGTGCGCCGCGCGGCCTGCAGGTTGCCGCTGGCGACCTCCGTGCGCGCCACGCCGAGGCGCGCCCAGGGCACGGTCTTGGCCGCGATGATGGCTTCGTAGAGGACCTTGGCATCGCCGAAGCGCTTGAGCCGCAGCAACAACTCCGCGCCGATGCGGGCGGCGTAGAGCCAATAGCGCTCCTTGGCCTCGAAGCGTGCCAGGCAGAGGTTGGCGGCGGTCTCGAAGTCCTGGTTCTCGATGGCCTCGAAGATGTCCTTCAGCATGCGCTTGCGCTGGCGCGCGCTGGCCAGCCGCTCGCCGAGGTTGGCGCTGGTGTAGGGCTTGATGAGGTAGGCATCCAACGCGGCCTCGGCGGCCTCGGCGACCTTGGCGTAGGTGGCCTCGCTGGTCACCATGACGAAGACGGTGGAGTAGGGCAGCAGGCCTTCGCGGCGCAGTTCGTCGAGCAGGTCCTGGCCCGAGGTGTCGCTGCTGTCGAAGTGGTAGTCGCACAGCACGATGTCGAAGGTCTGGTGCTCCAGCATCACGCGTGCGTCCTTCACGCGCGGAGTCTGGCGCACCGTGCCGACGCCGAGGTCGCGCAGCTGAGCCGACATCAGGCTGCGCGAACTGGCGTTGCTGTCGATGATCAGCGCCGACGCGCCCTGAATGGTGGAATCCATCAGGAACATGCGGTCTCCCTCGGGGATGCTGGACCGTGGACGGTGAGCGGAAAGTGCGCGGATGGCGTCACTTATGAGTTGGTGCAGTGATAGTCGGCCGATTCTGTAGTTTCTGAGGCCAGAGAGTGAGCTGGTTTACGCGCGTTGTGGGTGCAAGCGTGAATTGTGGTACGGGCCGCGGGCATGAAAAAGCCGCGAGCCCTTGCGGGTGCCGCGGCTTGTATGGGAGCAGGCCGGTTTACTTGAACAGGTCCTTGACCCGGTCCGTCCAGCTCTTGGCGTTGGGCGAATGGCGCTCGCCACCCTTCTTCAGCGACTCGTCGAGCTCCTTGAGCAGCTTCTTCTGGTGCTCGGTCAGCTTGACCGGCGTCTCGACGGCGATGTGGCAGTAGAGGTCGCCCGGGTAGCTGGAGCGCACGCCCTTGATACCCTTGCCGCGTAGTCGGAACGTCTTGCCGTGCTGCGTGCCCTCAGGCAGCTCGATCTCGGCCTTGCCGCCCAGCGTCGGCACCTCGATCGTGCCGCCCAGTGTCGCGGTGACCATCGAGACCGGCATCGTGCAATGCAGGTCGTCGCCGTCGCGCTCGAAGAGGTCGTGCTGCTTGATGCGGATCTCGATGTAGAGGTCGCCGCTCGGGCCGCCGTTCACGCCGGGTTCGCCATTGCCCGCCGAGCGGATGCGCATGCCCTCGTTGATGCCGGCCGGGATCTTGACCTCCAGCGTCTTCTGCTTCTTGACCTTGCCCTGGCCGTTGCAGGTCATGCAGGGGTCGGGAATGATCTTGCCGCTGCCGTGGCAGTGCGGGCAGGTCTGCTGGATGCTGAAGAAGCCCTGGCGCATGTGCACCGTGCCGGAGCCGCCGCAGGAGCCGCAGGTCTTGGCGCTGGTGCCCGGCTTGGCGCCGGTGCCGCTGCAGGTCTCGCAGTTCTCCCAGCTCGGGATGCGGATCTGCGTCTCCTTGCCGCGGGCGGCCTCTTCCAGCGTGATCTCCATCGCGTAGCTGAGGTCGCTGCCGCGGTACACCTGCTGGCCGCCGCCCCGGCGCTGCCCGCCCTGGCCGCCGAAGATGTCGCCGAAGATGTCGCCGAAGGCCTCGGCAAAGCCGCCGAAGCCCTCGGGGCCCGCACCGCGGCCGGCGCCCATGTTGGGGTCCACGCCCGCGTGGCCGTACTGGTCATAGGCGGCGCGCTTCTGCGCGTCGGACAGCATCTCGTAGGCCTCCTTGGCCTCCTTGAACTGCTCTTCCGACTTCTTGGCCCCGTCACCCTGGTTGCGGTCAGGGTGATGCTTCATGGCCAGCTTGCGGTAGGCCTTCTTGATGTCCTCCTCGGTCGCGTTCTTGGCGACGCCGAGGACTTCGTAGTAATCGCGCTTCGTGGAAGCCATGCTTAGTGTCCGCCGGGCCGCCCCAAGGACACTGCCACCCCCTCGGGGGGGGCTGAACGCAGTGAGGCTGGGGGCTGCATGTTGATTTCAATGGAAAAGCCCGGGCGCACGGATGCGGTCCCGGGCTGAGTCATGGAGGACTTACTTGTTGTCCTTGACTTCCTTGAACTCGGCGTCCACGACGTTGTCGTCGGCCGGGCGCTTGGCTTCGCCTTGCGGTGCGGCCTGGGGCTGCTCCGCGCCACCCGCGCCGGCAGCCGCGGCCGCAGCGGCCTGGGCGCCTTGCTGGTCGGCGTAGATCTTCTCGCCCAGCTTCTGGCTGGCCGTCATCAGCGCCTCGGTCTTGGCCTCGATGGCGGCCTGGTCGTCGCCCTTGATGGCTTCTTCCAGGTCCTTGGCGGCCGCTTCGATCGCGTCCTTCTCGGCCTGCTCGAGCTTGTCGCCATGCTCGGCCAGCGACTTGCGCACGCTGTGCACCATGCCGTCGGCCTGGTTGCGGGCCTGCACCAGCTCGACCTTCTTCTTGTCCTCGGCCGCGTTGGCTTCGGCGTCCTTCACCATCTTCTCGATCTCGGCCTCGGAAAGGCCAGAGTTCGCCTTGATGGTGATCTTGTTTTCCTTGCCGGTGCCCTTGTCCTTGGCGCCGACGTGCAGGATGCCGTTGGCGTCGATGTCGAAGCTGACCTCGATCTGCGGCACGCCGCGCGGTGCCGGCGGGATGCCTTCGAGGTTGAACTCGCCCAGCGACTTGTTGGCCTGGGCCAGCTCGCGCTCACCCTGGTAGACCTTGATCGTCACGGCCGGCTGGTTGTCGTCGGCCGTCGAGAAGGTCTGGCTGAACTTCGTCGGGATGGTCGTGTTCTTCTTGATCATCTTCGTCATCACACCGCCGAGCGTCTCGATGCCGAGCGACAGCGGGGTGACGTCCAGCAGCAGCACGTCCTTGCGCTCGCCGCCCAGGACCTGGCCCTGGATGGCGGCACCGACGGCCACGGCCTCGTCGGGGTTGACGTCCTTGCGCGGCTCCTTGCCGAAGAACTCCTTGACCTTCTCCTGCACCTTGGGCATGCGGGTCATGCCGCCGACCAGGATGACGTCGTCGATGTCGCTCAGCGCGACGCCGGCGTCCTTGACCGCCACGCGGCAGGGCGCGATGGTGCGCTCGACCAGCTCGTCCACCAGCGACTCCAGCTTGGCGCGGGTCAGCTTGACGTTCAGGTGCTTCGGGCCGCTCGCGTCTGCCGTGATGTAGGGCAGATTGACGTCGGTCTGCGACGAGTTGGACAGCTCGATCTTGGCCTTCTCGGCGGCTTCCTTCAGGCGCTGCAGGGCGAGCACGTCCTTGGTCAGGTCGACGCCCTGGTCCTTTTTGAACTCGGCAATGATGTAGTCGATGATGCGCTGGTCGAAGTCCTCGCCGCCCAGGAAGGTGTCGCCGTTGGTCGACAGCACTTCGAACTGCATCTCGCCGTCGACGTCGGCGATCTCGATGATGGACACGTCGAACGTGCCGCCACCCAGGTCATACACGGCGATCTTGCGGTCGCCCTTGCCGTGCTTGTCCAGGCCGAAGGCCAGGGCCGCGGCGGTCGGCTCGTTGATGATGCGCTTGACGTCCAGGCCCGCGATGCGGCCGGCGTCCTTGGTCGCCTGGCGCTGGGCGTCGTTGAAGTAGGCCGGCACCGTGATGACGGCTTCGGTCACTTCCTCGCCGAGGTAGTCCTCGGCCGTCTTCTTCATCTTGCGCAGCACCTCGGCGCTGACCTGCGGCGGCGCGAACTTCTTGCCGCGCACTTCCACCCAGGCGTCGCCATTGTCGGCGGCGGCGATGGTGTAGGGCATCAGGTCGATGTCCTTCTGCACTTCCTTCTCGGAGAACTTGCGGCCGATCAGGCGCTTGACGGCGTACAGCGTGTTCTTCGGATTGGTCACCGACTGGCGCTTGGCCGAGGCGCCGACGAGGATCTCGCCGTCTTCCTGGTAGGCAATGATGGACGGCGTCGTGCGCGCGCCTTCCGCGTTCTCGATCACGCGGGTCGTATTGCCTTCCATGACCGCCACGCACGAGTTCGTGGTGCCCAGGTCAATGCCGATGATCTTTCCCATTTTTGTACTCCTGAAGAGATGCTTGGATGCTGTTCGATTTGTGGATAACTCGCCGCGCTTCAAGGGGCGGCGGGTTGTGAGTTATTTCGGAGCTGCAACGGTCACCAGCGCCGGGCGCAGCACGCGGTCGGCGATCAGGAAGCCCTTCTGCAGCACCGTGACCACGGTGTTGGCGTCCTGCTCGGCCGGCACCATCGAGATGGCCTGATGCTGGTGAGGATCGAACTTGGTGCCGGCGGCCGGGTTGATCTCGATCACCTTGTTGCGCTCCAGCGCGCTGGACAGCTGGCGGCGCGTGGCGTGCACGCCTTCCAGCACGGTGTCGACGCTGGCGCTCGGCGTGGCGATGGCGGCCTCCAGGCTGTCCATCACCGGCAACATGGCCTCGGCAAAGCCTTCGACCGCGAACTTGCGAGCCTTGGCGATGTCCTCGTCGGCGCGGCGGCGCACGTTCTCGACCTCGGCCTTGGCGCGCAAGTAAGCGTCGCTCATCTCGGCCAGGCGGCCTTCGAGCTCGGCGATCTTGTTCTCGGGGTTGAGGGCGGCGGCCGTGGGCTCGCCGGCAGCCGGCTGGGCGGCGTCTTCGGGCAGGGGGGTATCGGTCGTCATGGCAGAAATGGATCGGAACCGCGTCGACGTGGGGCGCGATGTCCTGGTTTCAAGAGGGGGGATTCGAAACGAATTATCAGGATCAACCCGGCTCATCGTCATCCAGCGAGGCCGACCAGCGGTCCCAGTCCGCCAGGCGACGGCGATCCTGCTTGGTCGGGCGGCCCTGGGCGATGGTCGCCGCCGGCTCCGGCGCCAGCCGGCGCGCCTCGGCGGCGGCCTCGCGGGCCGTGAGGCTGGCCGGCGTCTCGGCATACAGCTGCTGCGCCTGCGGTGCCGGCCCGCGCTGGTTGGACAGGCCCTTGACCTCGACCTCCCGGGTGACATTGCCGGTGCGGATGCTGAGCAGGTCGCCGACCTTGACGTCCCGCGCCGGCTTGACCGGCTGGCCGCCGACGCGCACGCGCCCCAGACTGATCTCGTCGACCGCCAGCGCGCGGGTCTTGTAGAAGCGCGCGGCCCAGAGCCATTTGTCCAGGCGCATGCTGGCGGGGGCCTCGCTCATTCCCGCGCTCCGGTTGCCAGCGCCCGCTGGCGTTGCAGCGCCAGCGTGTCAGCATGAGGGGCATGCGCGGCGGTCGTCGGCCAACCCTGCAGATGCCGCTCGGCGAGGGCCGTCAGCGCGCGCATGCCGGCCGGGTGGTCGTTCAGGCAGGGGACGTAGCCGAAACGCTGGCCGCCGGCGGCCAGGAAGGCGGCACGGGCCTCCTGGTTGATCTCTTCCAGCGTCTCCAGGCAGTCGGCCGAGAAGCCGGGGCAGATGACGTCCACGGCCTTCACGCCCCCCTTGGCCAGCTCCACGAGGCTGGGCTCGGTGTAGGGCGACAGCCACTTGGCCTTGCCGAAGCGGCTCTGGAAGGTCACCAGCCATTCGCCGTCCTTCAGCCGCAGCGCCTCGGCGAGCAGGCGGCCCGTCTTCAGGCACTCGCAGTGGTAGGGGTCGCCCAGGTGCAGCGTGCGCTCGGGCATGCCGTGGAAGCTCATGACCAGCTTGTCGCCGCGGCCGTCGCGCTGCCAGTGCTCACGCACGGTCTGGGCCAGGGCGGCGATGTAGGCCGGGTCGTCGTGGTAGCGGTTGACGAAACGCAGCTCGGGCAGGTGCCGGGTCTTCAGCGCCCAGCGCGCCACGTCGTCGATGACGCTGGCCGTCGTGGCGCCGGAGTACTGGGGGTAGGCCGGCAGCACGAGGACGCGGCGCACGCCTTCGCGCTTCAGCGCATCCAGCGTCGCGGCGATGGCCGGCTCGCCGTAGCGCATTGCCATCGCGACGCGCACGCGCAGGCCGCGTTCGCCGAGCATGCCCTGCAGCAGCTTGGCTTGCCTGTCGGTCCAGGTCTTCAGCGGCGAGCCTTCGGGCGTCCAGACCGTCTCGTACTTGGCGGCCGACTTGGCCGGCCGGATGCGCAGGATGACGCCATGCAGAATGGCCAGCCAGATCAGGCGAGGAATCTCGACGACGCGTGGGTCGGCCAGGAACTGCGCCAAGTAGCTGCGCAGCGCCGGCGCGGTCGGGGCGTCGGGCGTGCCGAGGTTGCAGAGCAGGACGGCGACGTCGGTCGGAAGCGCCCCAGCGGGCGCGACGCCGTGGCGATGCGGCGGTTCGGGCAGGAACGGCATCGTCAGCGGCGCGAGCGCGGGCCGCCGAAGGCTTGCGGCTCGGTGTCGGCGAAGTGCAGCACTTCAAAGCGCACGATGGGCGATTGCTCGTCGTTGGGCGGGCCGCCCAGACCGATGACGCCGCTGCCATGCAAGGTGCAACTGCCGCGCTTGAGGCTCAGCAACTCGCCCGAGTCGCCGAAGCGCACATAGGTGCCGTTGTAGGAGAGGTCGGTCAGCTCGAAGCTGCTGCCCTGCCAGTCGATGCGGGCGTGCGAGCGCGACACCCGGGCATCGGTGATGCAGTAGGTGGCCTGCACGCTGCGGCCCAGCACGATGGGCATCGCGCCGATATCGAACACGCGGTCCAGGTCCTGCCAGACCAGCCGCATGCCGTCGGGGTCGACCGAGCGCATCGGTTCGCCGAACTGGGTGGCGGCGGCGTCTGCACTCACCTGCGGCGCAGCGTCCAGCCGGTAGACGTGCACGGGCTCGATGCGACCGCGCACGGAGATGCGGTCCAGGCTGCGGAAGCGCCCCTTGGACGCGTGGTGCAGGCCGGCGAGCACCTCGGTCGTGATCAGGATCTCGCCGTCGCCCGCATGGTCGATCAGCCGAGCCGCCACGTTGACCGCATCACCGAAGCAGTCGCCGTTGAGCTCCACGACCTCGCCGCGTGCCAGCGCCACTTGCAGGCGCAGGGCCAGCATCGCCGGGTTGTTGAGGCGGCGGGCGCGCTGCACGGTCTTCTCCAGGAGCTCCTGCATGCGCTGGGCAGCGCGCACACCGTCGCGCGGCGCCTCGAAGGCGGCCATCAGGCCATCGCCCAGCGTCTTGATCAACTGGCCACCGCTCTCCAGCACCGCCTCGCTGATCTGGCCGACGGTCTGCGTGACCATGGCGCTGGCCTCGGCATTGCCGAGGGATTCGTACAGCCCGGTGCTGCCGCGCAGGTCGGCAAAGAGGACGGTGCGTTCGCGAATCGCGGTCATGTCGGAAGTTTATCGGCGTAAAAAAGGCCGGGTGAAGCCGGCCTCGTCGGGCGTAGCGCGCAGCTTGTGCCCTGCCTCGCTGCGCGAGTCAGGGCGCGAACTCCGTGGGGCTCGCGGTGCGATCCCCACCGCCTGGCGGCGGCCACGTCCTTGTCCAACCTTTACAGGTTGTCCAAGTACGTACGGAGTTTGTCCGACCGGCTCGGGTGCTTGAGCTTGCGGATCGCCTTGGCTTCGATCTGACGGATGCGCTCGCGAGTCACGTCGAACTGCTTGCCGACTTCTTCCAGCGTGTGGTCGCTCTGCATCTCGATGCCGAAGCGCATGCGCAGCACCTTGGCCTCGCGCGGCGTCAGCGAGTCGAGGATGTCCTTCACCACGTCGCGCAGGCCCGCCTGCATGGCCGCCTCGATGGGCGCCGTGTTGTTGGTGTCCTCGATGAAGTCGCCCAGGTGGCTGTCGTCGTCGTCGCCGATCGGCGTCTCCATGGAGATCGGCTCCTTGGCGATCTTCATGATCTTGCGGATCTTGTCTTCCGGGATCTCCATCTTCTCGGCCAGCGTCGGCGCGTCCGGCTCGAAGCCGAACTCCTGCAAATGCTGGCGCGAGATGCGGTTCATCTTGTTGATCGTCTCGATCATGTGAACCGGGATGCGGATGGTGCGGGCCTGGTCGGCAATGCTCCTCGTGATGGCCTGGCGGATCCACCACGTCGCGTACGTCGAGAACTTGTAGCCGCGGCGGTATTCGAACTTGTCCACCGCCTTCATCAGGCCGATGTTGCCTTCCTGGATCAGGTCCAGGAACTGCAGGCCGCGGTTGGTGTACTTCTTGGCGATGGAGATGACGAGGCGCAGGTTGGCCTCGATCATTTCCTTCTTGGCGTCACGAGAGGCCTTCTCGCCCTCGTTCATCTTCTTGTTGATGTCCTTCAGGTCATCCAGCGGCACGACGGCCTTGTTCTGGATGTCCGTCAGCTTCTGCTGCAGCTCCTGCACGGGCGGCAGGTTGCGCGCCAGGATGACGCTGTACGGCTTGCCGGCAGCGACTTCCTTCTCGGCCCACTTCAGGTTCAGCGCGTTGGGCGGGAAGGTCTTGATGAAGTGCTCTTGCGGCATGCCGCACTTGTCCACCACTATCTTGCGCAGCTCGCGCTCATAGCGACGCACGTCGTCCACCTGGCTGCGCAGGATGTCGCACAGCTTCTCGATGGTCTTGACCGTGAAGCGGATGGTCATCAGCTCGGCGCTGATGGCTTGCTGGGCCTTGTTGTAGGCGGGCGACTTGTAGCCCTCCTTCTCGAAGGCCTTGCGCATCTTGTCGAAGGCGGTGGACATGGAGTCCAGCTTGACCAGTGCGGCGTTCTTCAGCTCTTCGAGCTTCTTGGTCAGTGCCTTGGAGCCGCCGTTGCCGTCGTCGTCGTCTTCCTCGTCGAACTCGTCGAAGTCCTCCTCGGCGACATAGTCGTCGGCCTCGTCGGCCGCGACGAAGCCGTCCACGACCTCGGAGATCTGCATCTCGCCGGCACGGATCTTGGTCGCGAATTCCAGGATGTGGGCAATGGTCGTCGGCGAGGCTGAGATCGCCAGCATCATGGCCTGCAGGCCGCCTTCGATGCGCTTGGCGATCTCGATTTCGCCTTCACGGGTCAGCAGTTCCACCGTGCCCATCTCGCGCATGTACATGCGCACCGGGTCGGTCGTGCGGCCGAACTCGGAGTCCACGGTCGACAGCGCGGCTTCGGCGGCTTCCTCGGCTTCTTCCTCGGTCGACGTGGCGGTGGTGTTGCCCTGGATCAGCAGCGTGGCGGCATCGGGCGCCTGCTCATAGACGGCGATGCCCATGTCGTTGAGCATCGAGATGATCGCTTCGAGGATTTCCTCGCTGACCAGCTTCTCGGGCAGGTGGTCGTTGATTTCCTGGTGCGTCAGGAAACCCCGCGTCTTGCCCATCTTGATGAGGGTCTTCAGCTCCGTGCGGCGCTTGAGGGCTTCCTCTTCGGTCAGCGCGGTCTCTTCCAGGCCGAACTCGCGCATCAGCGCGCGCTCCTTGGCGCGGCTGACCTTCATGCGCAGCGGCTTGGCCTTGACCGTTTCCTCTTCGACCGCGGCCACCTCTTCAACTTCGGGCTCTTCGCCCTCCAGCTCGGCGTCGACGTCGGAGAGGTCCACGTCCTCCTCGACTTCCTTCTTGCCGCCGGCCTTCTTGGACTCGGTCTCCGCCTTGGGCTTGCGGCCGCGCTTGGGCTTGTCGTCCTCCGCCTTGGCCGTCTTGGCGGCCGGCTTCGCCGCGGCCTTGGCGGTCTTGGCGGGCGCTTCGGTGGCAGCCTTCACGGCTGTCTTCTTCTTGAGCTCTTCGGTCGGAGCGGGGCTTGCCTTGGTCGCGGTCGCGGTCTTCTTGGCGGTCATGCAGGTCCTTCGAGGGTTTGCGCGGTCAATTCAGAAATGCAGCAGCCACCGCAGCCAGCCCGGGCTCGGACACAAAACCGGCGGGGCATGGGGGCGGTGGCTTTCACCGTCAGGGTGTCACCCGAACTTCGAGCGAGGGACCCTGGCGTGGCGCGAACAAGCTGGCGTGATCGTTTGGTATGCAGAGCTGGCGGATGTTTTGGCCATCAAAACTCTTTGATGAGTTGCCCAGTGTCGCTGGGTGGCCGGGTCCGGCATCTCTCTGCCGTCACTCTTGTTGACGCGCGCGGAAAACAAGAGATTATCTGCCAGATTCTTCCGAAGGTCAAAAATCGGCTTCGGGAAATCCCTTTAAGCCGCCTTGACCCCCAGGTCTTCCCTTGAGGCTGTCGGCACGGCCACGCAGCTGGCGGTATCGATGGAGATCAGCATCGTTGAGTGGAGCTTGAGCCAGTAAACCCGCAATCTCGGCCTCAATCTGCGCGATCCATAGATTCACCAGCAACGCGGCCAACTCCTGAGCAGGATCAGCTTCCGCGCCCAGTTCGCGTGCCGAGCGCATGACGTGAGCAGCGGCATTGGCCAGCCCGGCTGCTGCCAAGCCGGCTTCCACGACCGCCCAAGGCGTGACGCCGTGATGGGTCAGTTGACGCTCCAGCCAATGGATCAACTTGCCGTGCATACCGGGCAGCTCGTGAAGCAAGCTTCGGTCTTCATCGGTGAGCGTTTCCCACAATTCGCTGTGCTGCAGCAGCAGGCGCACGGCGTTGTCGGTCGGCGTCGACGGCGCCGCACGCGGGCCGGCGGGGCGCTGCTCTTCGTCGCGCCGCTTGCCTTTCCAGTCGCCCTTGCCGGCCTTCCATTCCGCCTTGGGCTGCCAGCGCGGGCGTTCGGTTGGGGCGGCCGGACCCGGCGCGGCGCTCTGCGGGGCGACGGACTCACCCAGCCACAGTCCCTGCAGCTCCGCCTCGGGCATCTGGCCTTGCCGGGCGATTTCGCCGAGCAGTTGCCGGCGCAGCAGGCCGTCGGGCAGCAGGCTCCACAGCGGCCGGGCCTGGTTGAGCATGCGGGCGCGGCCCTCCGGCGTGCCGAGGTCGCAGCCTTCGGCGGCCACGCTGGTGAGCTGGCGGGACAACGGCAGGGCGGTCTCGACGCAGCGCTCGAAGGCCTCTGCACCCAGCTCACGCACGTAGGAGTCCGGATCGTGTTCAGTCGGCAGGAAGAGGAACTTGACCGTGCGCGTCTCGTTTGCGTGAGGCAGCGCGGCTTCCAATGCCCGGCCAGCAGCGCGGCGGCCGGCGGCGTCGCCATCGAAGCTGAAGACGACTGACTCGGTGAAGCGGAACAGCTTGTTGACGTGCTCGGCGGTGCAAGCTGTCCCCAGGGTCGCGACCGCATTGGCGAAGCCGTGCTGGGCCAGTGCCACGACGTCCATGTAGCCCTCGACGACCAGCGCATAGCCGCGCTGGCGCATCGCCTGGCGGCCTTCGAACAGGCCGTACAGCTCGCGGCCCTTGCTGAAGACCGGCGTCTCGGGCGAGTTCAGGTACTTGGGTTCGCCCTTGTCCAGCACGCGGCCGCCGAAGCCGATCACCTCGCCTTGCACGTTGCGGATCGGGAACATGACGCGGTCGCGGAAGCGGTCGTAGCGTTTCGTGTTCTCGCCGGGTTCGACGTCGGGGGTGATGACGAGGCCCGATTCGACCAGCTGCGGGTCGTCATAGGACGGAAAACCGCTGGCCAGCGAGCGCCAGCCTTCCGGCGCGTAGCCCAGGCCGAAGCGGGCGGCGATCTGGCCCGTCAGGCCGCGGCCTTTCAGGTAGGCGACGGCGCGCGGCGACTTGCGCAGCTGGGCCTTGTAGAACTCCGCCGCGCGCGCCAGCACGTCGGTCAGGCTCTGCTGCTTGGCCTTCTCGGCCTTGGCGCGCTCGCGTTGCTCGGGGCTGCGCTCATCCTGCGGCACCTGCATGCCGACCTGCTGGGCGAGGTCTTCCACCGCCTCGACGAAGTTCGCGCCGGTGTGCTCCATCAGGAAGCCGATGGCGTTGCCGTGCACGCCGCAGCCGAAGCAATGGTAGGTCTGGCGGCTCGGGCTGACGATGAAGCTGGGCGATTTCTCGCCGTGGAAGGGGCACAGGCCCTTGTGGTTGATGCCCGCCTTCTTCAGCTCGACATGGCGGCCCACCACCTCGACAACGTCGACGCGGGCGAGCAGGTCATGGATGAAGCCGGGCGGGATCACCCCGGGAGTTTAAAGAGGGGCCTGCAAAGGGGCTTTCAACTGACCCGCCCAATCGCTGCTGGCGAAGGCGTCGATCCAGCCGGGCAGGGCCATGGGATGCATGGCGGCTGCGATGCCGTTGCCCTGGCCGAGGCGGCAGCCCAGGCGCAGCAGTTCGCGGGCGTGCGCCCGGCTCTCGACGCCCTTGGCCACGACCGCACAGCCGATGTTGCGCGCCAGTCCGATGACGCTTTCCACCAGCGACAGGTCCTGGGCGTCGCCCAGCATGCCCTGCACGTAACTGCGGTCGAGCTTGAGCGTGTCGACGGTCAGGCGCTTCAGCGAGGACAGGCGCGAGTAGCCGGCCCCGAAATCGTCCAGCGCGATGCCGACGCCCAGCGCCAGGCAGCGCTGGATGAGGGCCTGCGTGGCGGCGGTTTCGGCCAGCGCATCGGACTCCAGCACGTCCAGGTGCAGCAGGTGGGCGACCTCGGGCAGCTGGCGCTGCATGAGCTCCTGCAGGCGTTGTGGAAAGTCCGGGCGGCTCAGCTGGCGCGCGCCGACGTTCACGCTGACCGGCAGGCCGCGCCCGCCGTTGACGCCCGCGCGCGCCCAGGCAGCCGTCTGGGCGAGGGCCTGCTCGATGACCCAGTCGCCGAGCTGCACCGCCAGGCCGCTGGTCTCGATCAATGGCAGGAAGTGGGCTGGCGCAAGCAGGCCGCGCTCAGGGTGCTGCCAGCGCAGCAGGGCCTCGACGCCCATGACCTGGCCGGTGCGCAGGTCGATCTGCGGCTGGTAGTGCAGCAGCAGCTCCTCGCTGTCGAGGGCGCGCTGCAGCCGGGCCAGCGCGATCAGACCGGCCTCGTCGCGCTGGTCCAGCGTCGGGTCATGGAACTGCACGACGCCGCGGCCGGCGTGCTTGGCGCGGTAAAGGGCGTGGCCGGCATGGCGCAGCAGCGTCTCGGGGTCCGCGTCGTCCAGCGGATACAGCGTGGCGCCCATGCTCGCGCCGATCTCCAGCGCCAGTCCGTCACCGATGCGGCTCTCGCGCACGGCGACCGGCGTCGCCAGCAGGCCCAGCAGGCGGTCGACGGCGTGCTGAGCCTCCTCGGGCGTCTGCACGCGCATCAGCACGGCGAACTCGTCGCCATGCAGGCGGGCGATCTGGTCGGCCGTGTCGGGCCAGGCGCCGCGCGCGCCGCGCAGCGTGGCATGCAGCCGGCCGCTCAGCTGCAGCAACACGGCGTCGGCGACGATCTGACCGTGCTCGGCATTGACGCGGGCGAAGTCGTCCAGGTCGATGATGCCGACGACGAGCTTGAAGCCGTCGCGGTTGGCCGCGACGAGCGACTGTTGCAGCAGCCGCATGAACTCATCACGGTTGGGCAGGCCGGTGGCCACGTCGTAGCGCCGGCTGCGGCGCAGCAGCTCCTGCTGGCGCAGGGTCTCGCCGAGGTCCGTCAGGCTCAGCAGGCGCCAGCGCGGGCTGACGCCGTCGGGTTCAGGCACCGGGCTGAGCCGGGCTGCAAAGACGTGCCGGCCGCCGTCCTCCAGCTCGGCCTGCAACTGGCCGCTCCAGGTCTGGCCGGTGTTCACCTGCGTCTGCAGCGCCGTCGGTTCGTGGCCGCTGCGCTGCAGGTTGGCCATGCTCAGAGGTGCAGCCAGCCGGCCGATCAGCGCCTCGCGCGGTGCATGCAGGATCTCGCAATAGGCCGGGTTGACCTCGACGATGCGCCACTGCGCATCCAGCACGGCCAAACCCTCGCTGGCCTGCTGGAAGAGCGTGGCCGACATGCGCTCGCGCTCCTCGGCCGTGTGGCGCCAGCTGATGTCGGCCAGCGTCATGATGAGGCTGCGTGCCCGGCCCTTCCTGTCGCGCTGCGGTACATGGGCCTGCAGTTCGTGCCAGCGCCAGTCCCCGCCATCGGCCGCCAGCCGCAGCGACAGGCCGAGCCGGTCGTTGCCAGGCGTGCCGAGCAGCTCGCGCATCGCAAGGCGCAGCGGGTCGCGGTCGCGCGGGTGGGCCACGCGCAACCAGTCCAGCGGCGCGCTGCCGGTGGTGACGCCGGGGTCGATGGAAGTCGTCAACGCCAGCCAGCGCGCCGAGGCGTAGCGAAGGCCATCGGGCAGGCGCCATTCGGCCAAGGCCAGGCCCTGGGCATCAACGGCGCTGCGCCAGCTGTCGCGATCGCGCACCTGATGCTGGCTGAGCGCGATGATGGCCAGGGGCAGCGCGGCCAGCAGGGCACCAACGGCATAGGCCACGGGCGCGGCCGGCGTGCTCAGCGCCCACAGTGCAAGCAGGCCGGCGCCCAGGCGGGCGTTGCTGCGCGGGGCGGACCGAAGCGCGTGCAGGCACAGCATGAGATGAGGCGCCAGCAACAGCGCGCCCGGGTCGGGCAGCCGCGTCAGGCCGATCTGGAGGGCGATGGCGGCGACGGCAATCAGCCGGCCCGCCCAGCGCCCGCTGCGCTGCGGCCGCTGTGAACTGGCCTGCAGCGCGGTGCCGGCGCTCAAGAGGCCCAGGGCCCAGGCGCCGGCCAATTGCAGCGCACCGGCGAGCGCGCCGTTTGCGGTCAGCCCGGTGGCCAGCAGGGCGGCGAGCACCAGCAGTCCGGCCAGCAGCGGCGCGCCCAGGCCGGTGATGAGGCCGAAGCAGAGGATCTCGCGGCGGTTGGCCAGCCGGCCGGTCAGGCCGAAGCGACGCAACAGCGTGCGATTGAGCACCACGCTCAACAGCGGCAGCGACAGCGTGCTCAGCAGCGGTGCGGACGTGAACAGCGCCAGCGCGTCGATGCGAGACCCGATCAACAGCGGCAGCCCGCAGCCCAGCAGCAGGCCGGCGATGACCAGCGGCAGCACCCACGCGCTGAGCCGCCACAGCGCCGCCAGGCCAAGGGCGGCCAGCATCATGGGGATGAACAGATCGGTCGCCGGCATCGCCGCCGCCGGTTGAGGCAGGCGCAGCAGGGGCGGCAGCGCGTCGCCTGCGAGGGCCCAGGCGGCGGCCAGGCCACCGCCCAGCCCGGTCAGCGCTGCGAGGCCAACCCGGCGCAGCCGGCGTGCGCCGCGGCGGTCATGGATGCGGCGCGGGCTGGAGGGCAGCGTCGTGGAGGGCGGCATGTCGGCCGCCTGGCTGACGCCAAGCCCACTGGAAGTGCGAGTTTCCAGGGCATCGCCGATGTTCGATTGCAGGTCCATGCCTCAGCCGAGCCCGGTGGCCCATGCCGGCAGGCGGCATGGGAGCAAGGGGCGGTCGAGGCGGCTGGGCATGGGCGGAATCTCGTCGCGCAGCCATGCCGCTGCATCCCGGTAAAACCCCGAGGTGCACGGTTCGGACAGCATGACGAAAGCCATACGGCCGAGTTTAGGCGGCGGGGCCGCGGCAAAGAAAAGGGCCATCCCGAGGATGGCCCTGATTTGCGGGGGGCGGCATGCCGGGCCCGCGATTCAAGCAGGAGGAAATTCAGACGGCGAAATCGGTCAGCTTGGCGCCGCCAGCGATCGCCGCCTTCAGCCATTTCGGCTGCAGGCCGCGGCCGCTCCAGGTTTCACCGGTAGCCTGGTTGCGATACTTGGCCGCCACTTTGGACACCTTTGCCGGCTTGGGCGTGCGCACGCTGAGGTCGGCCACCGTCAGGCCATATTCGCTCATCAGGGTTTTGACCTTGGCGATGGCCTCGCTGCGTTCCTTGTCCTTGGTTTGATTGATCTGCTCATCCAGCGCCGCGCGTTGGGCCAGGAGTTCCTTGAGACTGGACATGCTGCTATTCCTCTTGCGATTTGAGCGGTGGAGACTCACGGCATTGCCCGCCATGGCCTCGGAGCCTTCAGGCGGGACGCCATGAGTATCTCCGTGGTCGAATTAAATCGCGGGCCGGGGGGTAAATGCAAGAGTTTTCGTTGGCCGGTCGCGACGAGTTTCGTTTAGGTTGGGAGGAATTGGCTTATTCCGCCTGGCGTTCGGAGTGCCTGAACGAGTTGCGGTGACGGCGGCGCAGCAGAAAAAGCAAGGGCCGCGACTCCCGTCCCGGCCCATGGCATATTCGCGGCGCAGTGCTTTCAGCGGCAGCGCGGCACGCCGGCCGCGTCGCACGCTGCAGTTTCAGCTGGTCAAGTGGTGGGCGGCACGTAGCCCGCCACCGCTTCGGCACCGGTGCCGAAGAAAAACTGTTCAGCCTGACGCATCAGGTATTGGCGGGCGCGCAGGTCGGCAAGGTTGAGGCGGTTTTCATTGACCAGCATGGTCTGGTGCTTCATCCAGGCCGCCCAAGCCTCCTTGGAGACGTTTTCCCAGACGCGCCGGCCCAGTTCGGTATGCACGGGGTAGGGCGGAAAGTCCAACCCTTCGGCTTCCTTCTTCAGATAGGCGCATTGGACGATGCGGGGCATGGCGGACTCCTGAAACACAAAAATAAAACAGCCGGCACTTTAGCGCGCCGGCCGTATCGATGGCCCCGACAGGGCTTAGTTGAATCTCTTGACCAGCACCTGCGAGCGGCGGTCCCAGTTGTATTTGCGCTTGCGTTCCTCGGGCAGCCATTCCGGGTCGACCTGCTGGAAACCACGCTTGATGAACCAGTGCATCGTGCGCGTCGTCAGCACGAAGATGCTGTCCAGGCCCATGGCCTTGGCGCGCTGCTCCACGCGTTTGAGAAGCCGGTCGCCGTCGCCCTGGCCCTGCACTTCGGCGGAGACGGTCAGCGCGGCCATCTCGGCGGTGCGGGCTTCGACATAGGGATAGAGGGCCACGCAGCCAAAGATGACGCCGTCGTGCTCGATGACCGTGTAGGCCTCGATGTCGCGTTCGATCTCGGTGCGGCTGCGCTTGACCAGCGTGCCGTCGCGCTCGAACGGTTCGATGAGCTGGATGATGCCTGCGACGTCGTCCGAACTGGCTTCGCGCAGGCTCTCCAGTTTCTCGTCGACGACCATGGTGCCGATGCCGTCGTGGGTGTAGACCTCCTGCAGCAGCGCGCCATCCACGGCGAACGGGATGATGTGCGAGCGCTCGACGCCGGCGCGGCAGGCCTCGGCACAGTGGCGCAGGTAGAAGGCGACCTCCGTGGGTTCAAGCGCGGGGCCGGCCTTGGCGAGCATGCGGTCGGCGTCGGCCAGCGCCAGTTCGGTGTCGATGGGGCTGGCGGGGTCGTTCGGGTCTTCCGGCACGCCGTCGACCTCGCAGACGAACAGCAGCTTGTCGGCCTGCAGCGCGATGGCCGTGGACGTGGCGACGTCCTCCATTGACAGATTGAACGCTTCGCCGGTGGGCGAGAAGCCGAAGGGCGACAGCAGCACGATGGCGCCGATGTCAATGGCCCGCTGGATGGCCGCGCCGTCGACCTTGCGGACGAGCCCGGAATGCTGGAAGTCCACGCCGTCGACGATGCCGACCGGCCGGGCGGTCAGGAAGTTGCCGGAGACGACACGCACGGTGGCGTTGGCCATCGGCGTGTTGGGCAGCCCCTGGCTGAACGCCGCCTCGATCTCGAAGCGCAGCTGGCCGGCGGCCTCCTGGGCGCAGTCCAGCGCCACGGCATCGGTGATGCGGCGGCCGTGGCTGTAGCGCGGCGTCTGGCCCTTGGCGAGCAGCTGCTCGTTGACCTGGGGCCGGAAGCCGTGGACGAGGACGACCTTGATGCCCATCGCGTGCAAGATGGCCAGGTCCTGCACGAAGGCATTCAATTTGCCCGCGGCGACCAGCTCGCCCGGCATGCCGACGACGAAGGTCTCGCCGCGGTAGGCGTGGATGTAGGGCGCCACGGCGCGGAACCAGGGCACGAAGGTGTGAGGAAAGACAAGGCCGGTCATGGAAACGGATTGTCCATGGCTGCGGGACAATGTGACCTCAATGAGTTCAGAACGTAGAGAGAGCCGGCACGCGCCGCCGCCGGGCCGCTCCCAAGGCGGCGCAGCCCCCGCGGGGGGCAGCCCGTCGCCAGACGGGCGTGGGGGCCAAGAAGTCCGTCAGCCGGCTCTTTCCATTTCCTTCCCTGAATCGCTGCCGGTCAGCGCGCGGCGCGACGAGATTGCGCAGGCTCTGGCCGACCATCAGGTCGTCATCGTCTGCGGCGAAACCGGCTCCGGCAAGACGACCCAGCTGCCCAAGATCGCGCTGGCGATGGGCCGTGGGCGCCTCAACGGTGGCGGCCTGATCGGCCACACGCAGCCGCGGCGCATCGCCGCCAGCAGCGTCGCCAAGCGCATCGCCGAGGAACTGAAGACGCCGCTGGGCGAGGTGGTCGGCTACAAGGTCCGCTTCCAGGATCGCCTCGCCAAGACCTCGTCGGTCAAGTTGATGACGGACGGCATCCTGCTGGCCGAGACGCAGAGCGACCCGCTGCTGAAGGCCTACGACACGCTCATCATCGACGAGGCCCACGAGCGCAGCCTCAACATCGACTTCCTGCTGGGCTACCTGCGCGAGCTGCTGCCGCGCCGGCCCGACCTGAAGATCGTGGTCACGTCGGCCACGATCGATGCGGACCGCTTCGCGAACCACTTCGCGTCCAGCAAGGGGCCAGCGCCGGTGCTGACGGTCAGCGGCCGGCTGTTCCCCGTCGAGCAGCGCTACCGGCCGTTCGAGGAGAGCCGCGAGTACGACCTGAACAACGCCATCACCGACGCAGTGGACGAGCTGTGGCGCGAGGGGGGCGGGGACGTGCTGGTCTTCCTGCCCGGCGAGCGCGAGATCCGCGAGGCCGCCGAGGCGCTGCGCAAGCATCACCCGCCGGGCGTGGAGGTGCTGCCGCTGTTCGCGCGGCTGTCGCAGGCCGAGCAGGACAAGGTGTTCGAGCCGCACGGCCAGCGTCGCATCGTGCTCGCGACCAACGTGGCCGAGACGTCGCTGACGGTGCCGGGCATCCGCTACGTCATCGACCCCGGGCTGGCGCGCGTGAAGCGCTACAGCTACCGCAACAAGGTCGAGCAGCTGCTGATCGAGCCGGTCAGCCAGGCGGCGTCCAACCAGCGCGCCGGCCGCTGCGGGCGGGTCAGCAACGGCATCTGCATCCGGCTGTACAGCGAGAAGGAATTCAACGAGCGGCCCAAGTTCACCGACCCGGAGATCCTGCGGTCCAGCCTGGCCGGCGTCATCCTGCGCATGAAGGCGCTGCACCTCGGCGAGGTCGAGCGCTTCCCGTTCCTGGAGCCGCCGCGGCCCAAGGCGATTGCGGACGGCTACCAGCTGCTGGCCGAGCTGGGCGCGACAGACGACAACAACGAGCTGACGCCGCTCGGCCGCGAGCTGTCGCGCCTGCCGCTGGACCCGCGCGTGGGCCGCATGATCCTGGAAGCGAAGAACCGCGAGGCCTTGTCGGAGGTGCTGGTGATCGCCTCGGCGCTGAGCGGCCAGGACGTGCGCGACCGGCCGATGGAAGCGGCGCAGGCCGCCGACGAGAAGCACAAGAAATTCGACGACGAGAAGAGCGAGTTCAGCGGCTATCTCAAGCTGTGGAAGTGGCTGGAGGAAAGCCGCGGCGGCGGCACCGAGCACAAGCTCAGCAGCCGCAAGCACGAGCAACTGCTGCGCGAGAACTTCATCAGCCCGCGCCGCGTGCGCGAATGGCGCGACGTCTACTCTCAGCTGCATACCGTCATCGCCGAGCACGGCTGGCGCCTGAACCAGACGCCGGCCACCTACGAGCAGCTGCACCTGTCCATGCTGGCCGGGCTGCTGGGCAACATCGGGCAGAAGAGCGACGACGAGGACTGGTACCTCGGCGCGCGCGGCATCAAGTTCTACCGCCACCCGGGCGCCCACCTCAGCAAGAAGCCGGGCCGCTGGATCGTCGCGGCCGAGCTGGTGGACACCTCGCGCCTGTACGGCCGCGGCATCGCCAACATCGAGCCGCAGTGGCTGCCGCCCATCGCCGGCCATCTGATCAAGACCCAGCTGCTGGAGCCGCACTGGGAAAAGAAGGCCGCCGAGGTGGTGGCGCTGGAGCGGGCGACGCTCTACGGCATCGTGCTGTACAGCAACAAGCGCGTGAATTTCGGCCGCGTGGACGCCAAAGCCGCGCGCGAGATCTTCATCCGCGAGGGACTGGTCGAGGACGACCTGCCCGAGGATCTCGTCAGGCAGCTGCCCTTCATCGCCCACAACCGGCGCCAGATCGCCAAGGTGCAGGCGCTGGAGCACAAGTCGCGCCGGCAGGACGTGCTGGTGGACGACGAGCTGATCTACGCCTTCTACGACGACAAGCTGCCGGCGCATGTGTTCAGCGGCGCCACGTTGTTGAAGTGGTGGCGCCAGATATCGGAGCCCTCCGCCCGCGAGTACGCGGGCGACTCCCCGGGGGAGTCAAGTCGGTCTTCGGAGCGGCCCGGCGACCGACTTGGCAGCAAGCCCGACGCCAAGCTGTTGTATCTGAGCCAGGACGAGCTGATGCGCCACGAGGCCGCGGGCGTCACCAGCGAGGCCTTCCCGAAGGTCATCCGCCTGGGCGGCGTGGACTGCGCGGCGACTTACCTGCATGAGCCGGGCGACCCCCGCGACGGCCTGACGGTGACCGTGCCCATCTTTGCGCTCAACCAGGTCAGCGAGGAGCGCGCCGAGTGGCTCGTGCCCGGCATGCTGGCGCAGAAAGTCACGGCGCTGCTGAAGAGCCTGCACCAGAAGCCGCGGGCACGGCTCACGCCGCTGCCGGACTTCGTGGCCGATTTCATCGAACTGCAGCCGTTCTGCCAGGGTGGGCTGGTGGACACGCTGCTGCGGGCCGTGAAGGACCGCACCCAGCTCGCCGTGCAGCGCAACGACTTCAAGCTCGAACAGCTGCCGCCGCACCTGTTCATGAACTTCCGCGTGGTGGACGAGCATGGCCGTCAGCTCGGCCAGGGGCGCCAGCTCGCAGCGCTGAAGGCGGAGCTGGGCGGGCAGGCGCGCTCGGCCTTCCAGGCGCTGGCGGCGCTGAAGCTGCCGGCGGCCGGCGAGGCGCCCCAGCCGGCGCACGCACCGGTGGCGGGCAAGGGCGTGCGTGCCGAGATCATCAGGAAGCCGGAGCCGGCGCGCGACGCCAGCCAGACCTACACCGACTGGACCTTCGGCGAGCTGCCGGAGCTGCTGGAAGTCCACAAGGCCGGCCAGACACTGATCGGCTTCCCGGCGCTGATCGACAAGGGTGCGCATGTCGAGATCGAGGTCTTCGACGAGCCCGAGGTGGCCGCCGCCAAACACCGCGCCGGCCTGCGCCGCCTGATCGCGCTGCAGCTCAAGGAGCCGCTGAAGTTCCTCGAGAAGAACATCCCCGACCTGCAGCGCATGTCCGTGTTCTACATGGGCCTGGGCACGGCCGAGGACCTGCGCGACCAGGTGATCGCCGTGGCGCTGGACCGCGCCTTCCTGGCCGACCCGCTGCCGACCGACCCGCTCAGCTTCAGGAAGCGCATCGAGGAAGGCCGTAGCCGCTTGAACCTCATTGCCCAGGAGGTGGCCCGCGCCGTGCACGCGGTGCTGCAGGAGCTGGCCAACGCGACCCGCAAGCTGAAGGACTCCCGCCCGCCCAAGGAGGTGTCCGACGACATCACGGCCCAGCTGCAGCGCCTGGTGCCCAAGCGCTTCGCGCTCGACACGCCCTGGGCCCAGTTGCAGCACCTGCCGCGCTACCTGAAGGCCATCACCGCCCGCCTGGACAAGCTGCGCGCCGACCCGGCCCGGGACACCAAGCTGATGGGCGAGGTCAGGCCGCTGGAGATGCGTTACACGCGCCGCCTTGCCGAGCTCAAGGGCGTGCGCGATGCTCGGCTGGACGACTTCCGCTGGCAGCTGGAGGAGTTGCGGGTCGGCCTGTTCGCGCAGGAACTCCGGACGCCCCAGCCGGTCAGCGTCAAGAGACTCGACAAAGTTTGGAGCCAGCTCACCGGCTGAGGCCAGCCAGTTCGTGCGCTGATCCACGCAAGACCTGGATTGCGGCGAATTCCGTCGCAATTAAGGGTCTGCACCGCCCTTTGCCCGGTGTCCGCGTGGAGTCCAATGCGGATTACATCTGTAACTGCCCTGACCTCGCCCGCACCGTGCCCGAAACCCCGCCGTCCACCGCTACGCCGCTGAGGAGCTTCGGCCGCTTCGAACTGCGCGCCCTGCTGTCGAAAAGCGCGCGCAGCCTGATCTGGCGTGTCTTCGACCCTCGCCACGGGCAAGAGCTGGTGCTCTGCATGCCGCGCGAGAAACCCAACAGCGCACCGGCGCTCGAGCACTGGCTGCGCATGGCCCAGGCCGGCGCGCGGGTGCTGCATCCCAATCTCGCGCCGGTCTTCGAGACGGGGCAGGTCGAGAGCTGGCCCTATGTCGCGTACGACCGCGCCCTGGGCGAGACGCTGGACGAGCGCCTCGCGCGCCAGTCCGCGCCGCTGCCGCTGGACGCGGCGGGCTGGGTCGCTCAGTTGCTCGAAGGCCTGGCCTTCGCGCACGAAGCCGGGCACGCGCACCGCGACCTGCAGACGGCGAGCCTCATCATCGACGCGGGCGACAAGGTGCGCCTCATCGGCCTGGAGGTGGCGCAGGAGGTGTTCCCGGCCACCGTCGACTTCAACACCGTCACGCGCCGCGCGGTGCGCGAGTCGGCCGAGGAGGACGTGCTGTGCGTCGGCCTCGTGCTCAACCGCATCCTCAGCGGCCGGCCGGTGCTGGAGGAGAACGACCTGCAGGCCGTCGTGCAGCAGATGCAGCCCATCGGCCGGGAGATGGTGCGACTGGGGTGGGAAACGCCGCATCCCATCGCCGACCCGCTGCGCGCCATCTGCAACCGCGCCACCGACCGCCAGGCCCGCCAGCGCTATCACCTTGCGCGCAGCTTCTGGCGCGCGCTGGACGGCTGGCGCCAGGCGGCCGCCCATGACGATGGCGGCCCCATCGTGCTGCTGCTGGACAAACTGCAGCGCATCGGCCACCTGCCGACGACGGCGACCGGCATCCACCGCTTCACGGCCGCCTCCGGCCTGGAGGCGCAACATGCCAGCGCGCTGTCGGAGCTGGTGCTCAAGGACATGGCGCTCACGCTGGAGCTGGTGCGCCGCGTCAACAACGCGCTGAAGCAAAGTGGCCACCAGGGCGAGGCCGTGCTGAACATGCAGCGCGCCATCCAGATGCTGGGCCTGGACGGCGTCCAGCTGGCGGCGAACGCCCTCAAGCCCTGGCCGGGGCCGCTGGCACCGGTCGCGGCCGAGATGCTGCGCCAGTTGATGGCGCGCGTCACCAAGGCCGGCCGGGTCGCGCAGGCGCTGCGCCCGGCGGGCTATGACGCCGAGGTCGTCTACCTGATCACGGTCATGCAGAACCTCGGCCGGCTGCTGCTGCAGTACCACTTCCCGGACGATGCGCAGCAGATCCGCCAGCTGATGCTGCCGCCGGAGCCGACCGAAGACCAACCCAACCCGTCTTCCATGACCGAGCAGGCGGCGGCCTATGCCGTGCTGGGCTGCGACATGGAGGCGCTCGGCGCCGCCGTTGCCCGCCACTGGGGCCTGGGCGACGAGCTGGTGCAGATGATCCGCCGCCAGCCGCTGGACGCCGCCATGCATGCCGCACGCAGCGACGCGGACGCCATCCGTCTGACCTGCAGCCTGGCCAACGAACTCATCGACGTGCTGGGTCTGCCCGAGGCCAAGCGCCGCTCGGGCGTCGAAGCCGCGACGCGGCGCTACGCCAAGGCGCTGGGCATCGGCCTGCGCGAGGTCATGGAAGCGCTCAACCCCGGCGCGCAGCGGCCGGCCCCCGAGCCGACCGGCGCAGCGCCCACGGCGCCCGGCTCGCTGCGCGAACGTCTTTCCGGCCGCGGTGGCTCCTGAACATGGCTGAAGACCTGCCCCAGCTCGGCCGCTTCCGCCTGCTGCAACGCCTGGGAGAGGGCGCGCAGGCGACCGTCTGGCTGGCCCACGACCCGCTGCTGGACCGCGAGGTCGCCGTCAAGCTGCTAAAGGCCGCGGCCGAACCCGGCAGCGTCGACGAATGGCTGCACGAGGCACGCGCCGTCAGCCGCCTGACCCACCCCAACATCGTGCCGGTCTTCGAGGCCGACACGCAGGGCGGTCATTCCTACCTCGTCTTCGAGTACGTCAGCGGCGGCACGCTGAGCCAGCGCCTGCGCGTCGGGCCGAGGCTGTCGGCCGCCGAGGCGGTCACGCTGATGCTGGGCGTGCTGGACGGCCTCATCGCTGCCCACGCCGCCGGCCTGGTGCACCGCGACCTCAAGCCCAGCAACATCCTCATCGACGCCCGTGGCCGCGCACGCGTGATGGACTTCGGCATCGCCGCGCGCGTGTCGCCGGCGACGAACGCGCCGGCCCGCATCGTCGGCACGCCCGGCTACATCTCGCCCGAGGCCGCGCGCGGCGCGCCCGCGCATCCGCAGATGGACGTGTTCGCCGCGGCCATCATGCTGGCCGAGATGCTCAGCGGCCAGCGCCTCAACCACGACCCCGATCCCTGGCGTGCCGTGCAGCGCGTGCAGAGCACCGACCTCGTACTGCCGTCGGGCCTGGACCCGGCCGTCGACGACGCGCTGCGCGCCATCGTGCAGCGCGGCCTGGCGCGCGCCCCCGAAGCCCGCTGGCCCAGCGCCGTGCTGATGCGCGATGCACTCGCGGCATGGCTGCGACCGGTGGCAGAACCCGATGCCGAGGCGCAGGACGCGCCGGTGCTGGACTTCCTGCTGCGCCGCATGCGGCACAAGAGCGACTTCCCGGCGCTGTCCGACGCCATCGGCCGCATCCAGCGGCTGACGCAGTCCGAGCACGAGAGCCTGGCCAGCCTGTCCAACGAGATCCTGAAGGACGTGGCGCTGACGCAGAAGCTGCTGCGCCTCGTCAACACGGCCGCCTACCGCCACGCGGGCGGCGGCGGCATCAGCACCGTGTCGCGCGCTGTGGCGCTGATCGGCTTTGCCGGCATCCGCAACCTCGCGCTGAGCCTCGTGCTGCTGGAGCGCATGGAGAACAAGGGCCACGCGCAGCGCCTGCGCGAGGACTTCCTGCGCTCGCTGATGGCCGCGTCGCTGGCACGCGAGCTGTGCGCCAATGCGCGCGATGCCGAGGAGGCCTTCCTCGGCGCGATGCTGCATCACCTCGGCCGCACGCTGACCGAGTTCTATTTCCCCGAAGAGGCCGAGGCCGTGCGCAGGCTGGTCAGCCCGCTGGAGGACGGCCCGCCGCCGCTCAGCGAGGCGGCCGCGTCGGCCCAGGTGCTGGGCATGAGCTACGAGGGCCTGGGCCTGGGCGTGGCGCGCCAGTGGGGCCTGCCCGAGAGCCTGCAGCGTGCGATGCGCCGGCCGGTCGGCGAAGCGCCGCCGCGCGTCATCGAGGACGGCGCCGAGCGGCAGCGCTGGCTCGCCCGGGCCAGCAACGACATGGCCGACGTCATCCTGCACACGGCGCCCGAGCACGCCCATGCCAAGGTCAGGGCGCTGGCGCAGCGCCACGCGCGCGCACTGGGCATCAGCGCCGAGGCCTTCGAGCAGGCCGCCGACACCGCCCGCCAGCACCTCGCGCAGATGACCGAGGCGCTCGACATGCACCTGCCGCAGAACTCGCGTGCCCAGCGCCTGCTCGCGCCGCTGACGCCGTCGGTGCACGACTCGCTGACGGCCCACGAACTCGCACCGACCCAGGTGATGGACCGCACGGAGGTCGGCGCGCCGCCCAACGCGGCGCAGGCCAGCGAACTGCTGGCCGCCGGCATCCAGGAGATCACCGACGCGATGGTCAACAGCTTCCAGCTCAATGCCGTGCTGCGCATGATCCTGGAGACCATCTACCGGGCGCTGGGCCTTCGCCGCGTCATCTTCTGCCTGCGCGATGCGCGCGGCCAGACGCTGACCGGCCGCCTGGGCGTGGGCGAGGACATCGAGCGCCTCGCGCCGCTGCTGCGCGTGGACCTGACCGGCCAGCCGCCCGACCTGCTCGCCGCCGTCTGCCTGAAGGGCGCCGACACGCTGATCCAGGACGCCCGCGCCGCCAACATCGCGGCGCGGCTGCCGGTGTGGTTCAAGGGCGAGTTGCAGGCGCGCAGCTTCCTGCTGCTGCCGCTGGTGCTCAAGGGCGCGCCGCTGGGGCTCATCTACGCCGACCATGCGGAGGCCGGCGCGGTGCAACTCGACGACAAGCAGCTCTCGCTGCTGCGTACCTTGCGCAACCAGGCCGTGATGGCCTTCCGCCAGGCCGCCGGTTGAGATGACCGCCCCTCGCCCTGGCGGGCCGGCTTGGGGCGGCCCGGCGCTGCCCGCGCTGCTGTAGGGCGCCTCCGACAGCCACTGAGGCGGCACGCTGACCGCCGTCGCACCGGCCCTCCGACTGGGCATGCGGCCCCCGTGGCGAATACTGGTTTGGCATCCTGAATAAACCCGGGCTCGCCGTGGCGCCCTGCGCCGTCGGGCCCACAAACCACAGGAGTTCGTATGAATTCTCATTCGTTCAACGGCAGGACCGTACTCTCCATCGCCGCGGCACTGGCCTTGGCGGCCTGCGCGTCGCCGGATGCGCCGAAGGAGCAGATGGCCGTCGCCAACTCCGCCGTCGATCAGGCCACCGGCAACGCGGCCGAGGCCCCGGCCGAGCTCTCGACGGCGCGAGACAAGCTGACCCGCGCCAACCAGGCCATGGCCCGCAAGGACTACGTGGCCGCACGCCAGCTCGCCGACGAGGCCGCTGCCGACGCCGCGCTGGCGCAAGCCACGGCGCGCTCCGCGCGCTCCAGCCGCGCACTGGCCGAGGTGCGTCAAAGCATCCAGCAGCTGCAGGCCCAGCTGAACCGTTCCTGATCCTCGATCGAAAGGACCGACCGCCATGAATCCCAACCGATTCGCCTCATCCCTGACCGCCCTTGCCGCCGCCGCGATCCTGGCCGGCTGCGCAAGTGCGCCCACCGTCACGCCGGCCCTGCAACAGGCACGCTCGACCGTGCGCAGCGCCGAGGCCGACCCCGGCGCGCTGAAGTACGCCTCCCTGGAGGTCAAGAAGGCCGCGGACTCGCTGCGCCGTGCCGAAGAGCTGAGCGCCAAGCGTGAGTCGCCGGCCGACATCGATTCGGCCGCCTACATCGCCGCCACGCAGGCGCGCACCGCGATGGCCCTCGCCAAGGCACAGACGGACGAGGACGCCATCAAGGCCGCCGAGGCCGAGCGTGAACGCGCCCGCGCCGATGCCGCCGCTGCGCGTGCCAACTCCGCCCAGGCCCAGGCCGCCAATGCCAGCGCCGATGCCAACGCGGCGCGCGCGCAGGCCTCCGCCGCCCAGGCCGACGCCGCGCAGGCGCAGGCCCAGGCTGCGGCGCTGCAGAGGGAGTTGGCCGACCTGCAGGCCCGTCAGACCGACCGCGGCATGCTCGTCACGCTGGGTGACGTGCTGTTCGAGTTCGGCCGCGCCGAGATCAAGCCGGCCGCGCAGGCCGCGATCGGCAAGCTCGCCAACTACCTGAGCCAGCACCCCGACCGCCGCGTGCTGATCGAGGGCTTCACCGACAGCGTCGGCAGCGACCAGGCCAACCTGACGTTGTCGCAGCGCCGTTCGCAGGCCGTGGCTGAAGCGCTGCGCGCCCGTGGCGTTGACCCGACTCGGGTCGAGACGCGTGGCTACGGCGAGCAGTACCCGGTGGCCAGCAACTCGAGCACGTCCGACCGCGCGATGAACCGCCGCGTCGAGGTCTACATCTCGAACGACAACCAGCCGGTTCGCGCGCGCGGCTGAGGCCGCACCCATGTCATCACTCATCAAAAGGAGATTGCGATGACGAAGCACTTCATGCCCCGACACTCCGCCGCCTGGCTCACCGCCGGCCTGATGGCCCTCAGCGGCCTTGCTCAGGCGGGCCCTGCGGCCAAGAACGTCGACCCCCTGCGCCTGCAGTACGAGCGCGAACGCGCCGATTGCATGACCGGCCGCACCAACCAGCCACGCAACGTCTGCCTGCGCGAAGCCGGCGCGGCCTACGCCCAGGCCCGTCAGGGCAAGCTGATCTCGCCCGGAGACCGGTCCGAGC
>Ga0307411_10000072_pt1 | contig 30806 bp, 31 predicted proteins | sample DK1Ometagenome_2_FD_203712 | JGI IMG/M metagenome (GOLD analysis project Ga0307411, IMG submission 203712) | Maize rhizosphere microbial communities from greenhouse at UC Davis, California, United States - DK15-O-1 | ecosystem: Host-associated > Plants > Roots > Rhizosphere > Soil | place: USA...
AGATGGTCTACTACCGCGAGTAGCCCGCCGCGACATGCCCCAGATCGAGTTCCAGCCCCTCGCCGAGCGCGACCTGCCGATGCTGCAGGGCTGGCTGCAGCGCCCGAATGTGGCGCAGTGGTGGGGCGGGGCCGAGAGCGTCGATGAACTGCGCGAAGACTTCCTGGCCGGCGGCACGACGCAGGCGTTCATCGCCCACCACGACGGGCGGCCGGTCGGTTTCGTGCAGTGCTATGTCGTCATGGGCTCGGGCGACGGCTGGTGGGAGGAAGAGACCGACCCCGGCGCCCGCGGCATCGACCAGTTCCTCGCGCACGCGGCGCAGCTCAACCAGGGCCTGGGCCGTGCCATGGTCGGCGCCATCGTGGCGCGTTTGTTCGAGGACCCGGCCGTGACCGTCGTCCAGACCGACCCCTCGCCCGACAACACGCGCGCCATCCGCTGCTACGCCGCCGCCGGTTTCGAGGCGGTTGGCGAAGTTGTCACGCCCGACGGGCCGGCGCTGTTGATGCGCTGCCGACGGCGCTGAGGAGCACGATGCTGCGATTCCTTCGATCGCTGGTGCTGCCGGCGGTGCCGCCCGTGTCGGACGCGCCGGTCCCTGGCGAGCCGGCGCCCCGCCAGGTGCTCGCGCCGGGTGTCGCGCCTTTCGAAGTCGGGCCGGCATTGATCGACGCCAACGGCTTGCCGCTGCTCGACTGGCACGCGGTCGAGGCGTGGGTGGCAGGTCTTCCCGACGCAGCGAGCCGGGCCCAGGCCTGGGCCGCCTGCGAACGGGCCTGGATGGCCCACCTGGCTGACGCCCTGGGGCCGGGCTACCGGCTGCAGGGCAAGGGCTCGGCGTTGCTGGTGTCCACGCTGCCGGACCCTCTGGCGCAGGCTACGCTGACCTTCGTCAACAAGACGGTGCAACGCATCCTGCGCACCCTCGACGGCGTCGCCAGCGTGCCCGAGTGGGGCCAGGACCTGCTCATCGTGTTCGACGATGACGACACCTACTACCGGTATGGGGCGCACTACTACCCCGAGGCCGGCGAGTTCGCGACCAGCAGCGGCATGTACATCCACGACGGCTGCGGCCATTTCGTGACGGTCAGGGCCGACCTGCATGCGGTCGAGCCGGTCATCGCGCACGAACTCACGCATGCCTGCCTGGGCCACCTGCCAATCCCGGCCTGGTTGAACGAGGGCCTGGCGGTCAACACCGAGCAGCGCCTCACGCCGCGCCCTGCGCTGCAGGACCCGCGCCAGTTGCGTAGCCGCCATCTCGCGTTCTGGGGCCAGGACGAGATCCAGCAGTTCTGGTCGGGCAAGTCCTTCCTGCGCAACGACGAGGGCAACGAGCTGTCCTACGACCTGGCACGCCTCCTGGTGGCGCAGTTCGGCGCGGACTGGGAGCGCTTCCGCGACTTCGCGCTGGCGGCGCATCTGGCGGATGGTGGCGCCGCAGCAGCGCGGCAGCATCTGCAGATGGACCTTGGTGCAGTGGCCTGCGCGGTACTGGCCCACGAACCGGATCCGCGTTGGGCGCCCCTGCCCGAGCAATGGAAAGAAGCGCCCGAGAAGGGCGCCTTCTAGGCCGCTGACGAGCCGGTCATGCGACCCGGCCGCCGCCGCTCGGACCTGCGCTGCCGCGTGCGCGCGGCAGCCACGCGGCTGCCGACATGCCAGCAGTCGCGGGGCGGGGCTGTCCCCCGCCCGGCAGCCTTTCAGGCCGGCGGGTCCTTGGCGCGGGTGCGCGACACGGCCATCATGATGCCGACGCCGGCGACGATGAGGCAGGCAATCGCCACATAGGTAACCGCCAGTCCTGCGGTGAGCAGGGCCCAGGCGACGCCGCCAAGCAGCACGGCGAGCCCGAGGATGTACAGGGCGAACGACATAGGACCTCCAGGGAAGCGGGCCTGAGCCCGACGGTCAAGTCACTCTAGTCGCGCGGTCCCGGCGCGGCGGTCGGACGCCGGCAGTGACGCCCGTAGGCAGGCTCCTACCGGTTGCGAAGGCGTCGGCTGCTGGCCCGCGCCGCGGCGCCGCCGCTATCTTGGCGCTCATCCGCAGGCTCAGGATGCTTGACATGCCCCGACGCACGACGCGCCACACGGCGCTTGGCCTGGCCGCCTGGCTGGGCCTCACCTTCGCGGCCGCAGCCGTCGGCGCCATCGCGTCGATGGACGCGGCCGAGTTCTACGGCCGGCTGTCCCGTCCGGACTGGGCGCCGCCGGCCTCGGTGTTCGGACCGGTGTGGTCGCTGCTCTACCTGCTGATGGGCATCGCCGCCTGGCTGGTGTGGCGCGAGGACCCGCGCCCGGGTGTGCCGACCGCTCTGGGCCTGTACGTGGGCCAGCTGGTGGTCAACGCGCTGTGGTCCTGGCTGTTCTTCGCCTGGCATGACGGCGCGCTGGCCTTCGTCGACGTGCTGCTGCTGCTGGCCCTCATCGCCCTCACGGTGGGGGCGTTCTGGCGCGTCCGGTGGCTGGCGGCGCTGCTGCTGCTGCCCTACCTCGCGTGGGTCGCCTTCGCCTGTGCGCTGACCTGGGCGGTGTGGCAGCGCAACCCCTCCCTGTTGTAGCGCCGCGCCCCGTCGGGCCGGGACCCCGACGGTAAACTGCCTTGATGCCCCTTTTGCTCGCCCTCGACAGCTCCACCGAAACGATGGCCCTGGCCCTCGTGACGCCCGGGCAGACGAAGGTGTTCGAGGCGGCGGGCGGCGCCCAGGCATCGGCGCGCATGCTGCCCGAGATCCGGGCCCTGCTGGCCGGCGCCGGCGTGCCCATGCACGACCTCGACGCCATCGCCTTCGGCCAGGGTCCGGGCGCCTTCACCGGCCTGCGCACCGCCTGCGCCGTCGCCCAGGGCCTGGCCTTCGGGCTGGACAAGCCGGTGCTGGCCGTCGACAGCCTGATGCTGGTGGCCGAGGACGCACGCACGCAGGGCGCCGGCGACGACGTCTGGGTGGCGATGGACGCGCGCATCGGCGAGATCTACGCCGGCCACTACCGCTGGGCCGATGGCGCCTGGACGGTGGCCGAACCGCCAGCCCTGTACCGTCCCCAAGCGCTGGCTGCCCACTGGGGCACGCCCGCCGCCGCCGCGGGCACGGCGCTGACCGAATACGCCGAGGCGCTGGGCGACCTGCCGCGCGCCTGGCCGCAGGCCGGCTCGCGCGCCGCCGCCCTCGGGGCGCTGGCGCTGGCGGCCTGGCAGCGCGGTGAGACCCGCGATGCGGCCGAGGCGCTGCCGGTCTATGTGCGCGACAAGGTCGCCCTGACGACGGCGGAGCGAGAGCAGCGGGCATGAGCAAATGAGCGCGCTGTTGGAGCGCAGCCTGCCGCCCTACGAGGCCGCAGCGATGCGGGTGCCGGACCTGACCGAGGTCATCGCGGTGGAGCGCCAGGCCTACCCGGTGCCGTGGACGCATGGCAATTTCGTCGATTCGCTGGCGGCGGGCTATCCGACCGAGGTGCTGCGCGGGTCGCGCGCCGAACTGCTGGGCTACTGGGTCGCCATGCCGGGCGTGGACGAGCTGCATCTGCTCAACATCACGGTCACGCCCGCCTGGCAGGGGCGAGGCCTGGCTGTTGTCATGCTCGACCGGCTGGTGGACGAATGCCGCCGCCGTGGGCTGACGCAGCTGTGGCTGGAGGTGCGCCTCAGCAACGAGCGCGCGCGCGACGTCTACCGCTGCTATGGCTTTGCCGAAGTCGGCAAGCGCCGCGCCTACTACCCGGTGCAGCAGGGGCCGCGCGAGGACGCGGTGCTGATGAGCCTGGCGGTGCCGGCATGAAGCGCAGCGGGCGCCGGGCCGCCCCGTCGAACGAGGGGCAGACATGACCGGCTGGGACGACCGCCAACGGGCCATGCTGGCCGAGATGGGCTTCCGGCTGCCGCTGCGCGCGGCGCCGGCCGAAGCCGCGCAAGAGCCTGAGGACGAGGTTGCCGTCGTCGAGCGGCCCGTCACGTTGACGCCCGCTCCGGCGCCTCAAATCGCCCGCGCGCCGGCCGCCGTGCCGACTGTCGCGCCTGTTGCCGCCCCGGTCGCGGCGCCGCGCGTTGCCGCCCCCGTGGCGGCGAACTTTGCCGGCCTGGACGCGCCGGCACTGCGCGAGGCGGTTGCCGCCTGCCGGCTGTGCGGGCTGTGCGAGCAGCGCCGCCATGCCGTTTTCGGCGGCGGCGCGATCGCGCAGGTGCAGTGGCTCGTCGTCACCGACCCGCCGGACGAGGCCGACGATGCGGCCGGCGATGCCTTCACCGGCGATGCCGGCCGGCTGCTGGACCGCATGCTGCTGGCCGCGGGCCAGCGCCGCAGCGGCCGCAACGACGCCGAGGTGCCGACGGCCTTCGTGACGCCCATCGTCAAGTGCCGGCCGCCGCGCGGCCGCGCGCCGCAGCTGGGCGAGCTGGACGCCTGCGAGGCCGTGCTGGCCGCGCAGATCGAGCTGCTGCAACCGCGCCTCATCCTGGCCATGGGGCTGCACGCCGCGCGCCGGCTCACGGGCCTGGCCGAGCCGCTGGGCCGGCTGCGCGGGCGAGTGCATGCCTGGCGCGATCTGCCGGTGGTGGTCACCTACCATCCGAGCTATTTGCTGCGCTCCCCGGCCGACAAGGCCGGCGCCTGGGACGACCTGTGTCTGGCCCGCCTGACCTCCAAGACATGAACCTGACCGCCGACGCGACGCGGGCGGTCGAGGCTGCGCGCTTCAAGCTGCTGGCCGACTACCTGCCGGCCTGGATCGCCCTCTACGACTCCAAGACCCAGATCTGCCTGTTCGCCAACCGCGGCTATGCTGAGGCCTTCGGGCTGACGGAGCAGAGCATCCTCGGCAGGACCTTCGGCGAGATCATCGGCCCGGATGCCGAGGCGCGCATCCAGCCGGCCGTCGACAAGGTGCTGTCGGAGCGCGTGGCCGTGACCTACGAGCGCGAGCTGCCGGCCGCGGACGGCACGCCGCGCTGGATCGAGGTGCACCTCATCCCCCAGCTCGGCGAGGACGGCGAGCCGGTCGCGAGCTGTGTGCTCATCAACGACATCACCAAGCACCGCCTGGCCGAGCGCGCGGTGCGCGAGTCCGAGGCGCGGCTGGACAAGTTCATGCGCGCGACGGTCGAGGGCATCCTCTTCCACAAGGACGGCATCACCACCGACGTCAACCCGCCGTGCTGCGAGCTGGTCGGCTACACGCTGGAGGAGATGATCGGCCGCCACGTGCTGTCCTTCATCGCCGACGACGAGCGGCACAAGGTGAAGGAGGTCATGCGCCAGGGGCGCGAGGTGCGCTACGAGACTGCCGTCGTCCACAAGGACGGCATGCGCATCCCGGTCGAGTTCATCGTGCGCACGCTGGAGCGCGACGGCGAGAAGCTGCGCATGACCATCGTGCGCGACATCCGCGACCGCCTGGACAGCGAAGCCCGCATCCAGCACCTGGCCCACCACGATTCGTTGACGGGCCTGCTCAACCGCGCCTCGTTCATGGACCGCATGGCGCTGCTGCTGAAGCATGCCGAGCGCAAGGGCGAGATGCTGGCGCTGCTGTTCATCGACCTGGACAACTTCAAGCGCGTCAACGATTCGCTGGGTCATCTGGAAGGCGACCAGGTGCTGACGACGGTGTCCGAGCGCCTGGTGGGCGCGCTGCGTGGCAGCGATCTGGTCGGCCGCTTCGGCGGCGACGAGTTCGTCGTGCTGCTGACCGACCTGACCAGCCGCGCCGACATCATCGTCGTGCTGGAGGCGCTGTTGTCCGTCGTCGAGGTGCCGGTCAAGGCCGACGGGCGCGCGCTGTCGGTCACGCCGTCCATCGGCGTGGCCGTCTACCCCGAGGATGGCCGCCAGGCCGATGAGCTGATCCAGCATGCCGACACGGCGATGTACCGCGCCAAGGCGCGCGGCCGCGCGACCTACCAGTTCTTCGAGTCGGCGCTGGCCGAGACGGCGTACGCCGACCTCGTGCTGGAAGCCGAACTCGCGCAGGGCCTGACGCGCAACGAGTTCGAGCTGTTCTTCCAGCCCCAGGTCGAGGCGACGACGGGGCAGCTCTCCGGTGCCGAGGCGCTGCTGCGCTGGCGCCATCCGCAGCGCGGCCTGCTGGCGCCGGACAGCTTCATCTTCGTTGCCGAACGCCACCGCCTGATGCTGGCGCTGGGCGAGTGGGTCATGCGCGAGGCGGCTGCCACGGCGCGGCGCTGGCGCGAGCAGGGGCTGACGACCGGCCATGGCCCGATGCGCATCGCCGTCAACCTGTCGCGCATGCAATTCCACCTCGACGGCTTCGCCGAGACGGTCAAGCGCGTGCTGGCCGAGTCCGGTGCCAAGGGCCAGTGGCTGGAGCTGGAGCTGACCGAGCGCATGCTGATCGACGACATCGAGCACGCGCCGGCCACGCTGGCGCAAATGCGCGCGCTGGGGCTGACCGTGTCGGTCGACGACTTCGGCACCGGCTACACGTCGCTCGCGCACCTGACCGAGCTGCCGCTGGACAAGCTCAAGATCGACCAGAGCTTCGTCGCCCGCCTGCCGGACGACGTCGGCGCGCAGGCCATCACGCGCGCCATCGTGCAGATGGCCGTGGGTCTGGGTCTGACCGTCACCGCCGAGGGCGTGCGCAGTGCGGCGCAATGGCAGCTGCTGGCGAGCTGGGGCTGCCAGCAGCTGCAGGGCGAACTGGTCGGCTCGCCGATGCCCGCGGCGGAGTTCGAAGCCTGGGTGCGCGCACGGTGAACTTGCGCCCCTCGCCCGGTCTTGCCGCTGAACGCGAGCAAGCCCAGTCGGTCCCCCGCGGGGACGCGGCCGCTCACGGCATCGAGCCGCGAGCAGCCGCTAGCGGGCCGGCTTGGAGCGGCCCGGCGCTCGACCCGGCCGGCGCGACGTGCAATCGGAACCGCTGATGACATTGATTGGGAAGCTCCACGCCGAGATCGCCGCTGCCGGTGGCTGGCTGCCGTTCGACCGCTTCATGGCGATGGCGCTGTACGAGCCGGGCCTGGGCTACTACGCCGGCGGCCGCCGCAAGTTCGGGCGGATGCCGGGCGAGGGCTCGGACTTCGTCACAGCGCCCGAGATGTCGCAGCTGTTCGGCCGCGCGCTGGCACGCCAGCTCGCGCAGGCGATGCGCATGAGCGGCTGCCGCGACGTCATCGAGTTCGGGGCCGGCTCCGGGGCCTTGGCGGCCCAGCTGATCGCCGAGCTGGACGCGCTGGACGCGGGCCTGGCGCGCTACGCCATCGTCGAGCTGTCGGCCGAGCTGCGCGAGCGCCAGCGCGAGCGCCTTGCACACTGGGGTGGCCGCGTCGACTGGCTGGACGCGCTGCCGGACGAGATCGAGGCCGTCGTCATCGGCAACGAGGTGCTGGACGCGATGCCGGTGCAGCTGATCGCCTTCGACGGCCAGGCGTGGCGTGAGCGCGGCGTCGTCAGCGCGGGCGAGGGCTTTGCGTTCGAGGACCGCGACAGCGGCCTGCGCCCGCCGCTCGAGACGGGCTTCGTGCCGGGCACCGTCACCGAGATCCACCCGCAGGGCGAGGCCTTCATCGCGACGCTGGCCGGCAGACTCAAGCGCGGCGCGGCCTTCTTCATCGACTACGGCTTCCCGGAAGCCGAGTACTACCACCCGCAGCGCGTCGGCGGCACGCTGATGTGCCACCAGGGCCATCTCGCCGACGCCGACCCGCTGACGGCCGTGGGCGACAAGGACATCACCGCCCACGTCAACTTCACCGGCACGGCGCTCGCCGGCCAGGACGCCGGCCTCGTCGTGCTGGGCTACACCAGCCAGGCCAACTTTCTGCTCAACTGCGGCATCGCCGAGTTGCTGGGCAGTGCGAGCCTGCCGGAGCGGGCGATGGCCCACCGCCTGCTGGCCGAGCACGAGATGGGCGAACTGTTCAAGGTGATCGGCTTCGCGCCGCCCGAGGGCGCCTTCGACGCGCTGGGTTTCGAACGCGGAGACCGCTCGCACAAACTATGAGAGGGTGAGAGCAAATCCGACATGCCCGCCTTGACGCCCCAAACCGCCCCACTCGTCGTTGCAAATGCTCGCCGTAGCCCGAGCTACGGCTGTGCTTTGCGCCTCGATTGGCGCGGCTTGGAGCGCCCTTTCGGGCACGCCGGATTCCCTCTCACCCTCTGAGGAGTCGCGGATGAAGGCCTGGTTGCTGCTGCTGATGTGCGCTCCGGCGCTGGCCCAGGACGTCGACGCCGGCCGCAGCCTCGCGGCCACCTGCGCCAACTGCCACGGTACCGACGGCCGCCCGCGCGGCCAGGCGCTTGCGCCGCTGGCCGGCATGAAGGCCGAGGCGATGCTGGCGCTGCTGGCCGAGTACCGCCGCGGCGCCCGTGCGGGCACCGTCATGCCGCAGATCGTCAAGGGCTACACCGAGGCCCAGCTGCGTCTCGTCGCCGCCTACTTCGCGACGCAGGCGAAGCCATGATCGCGCGCCGCGAACTGCTGGCCGCCGGCAGCTTGGCGCTCGCAGGCTGCGCCGCGCCGGGGCGCAGCGCAAGCCTCGGCCGCGTCGTCGTCGTGGGCGGCGGCTTCGGCGGCGCGACGGCGGCGCGCTACCTGAAGCTCTGGGGCGGCGCGGCGGTCGATGTGACGTTGATCGAGCGCCACGACACCTTCGTGTCCTGCCCGATGTCCAACCTCGTCATCGCCGGCGAGCGCAGCCTGGACCAGATCAGCCACGGCTATGCCGGCCTGCAGGCGCAGGGCGTGAAGCGGCTGCGCGGCGAGGTCAGGGCCGTCGACGCGGCGGGCAAGACCGTGCGCATGGCCGACGGCGCGCGCATCGGCTGGGACCGCCTCATCCTCGCGCCCGGCATCGGCTTCATGCTCGACGGCGTGCCCGGCCTTGCTGGGGCGCTGGACAGCGGCCGCGCCGTGCACGCGTGGCAGGCCGGCGCGCAGACGTCGCTGCTGCGCCGGCAGCTCGAAGCCATGCCGGACGGCGGCGTCGTGCTGATGAGCATTCCCAGGGCGCCGTACCGCTGCCCGCCCGGGCCCTACGAGCGCGCCTGCCTGATCGCGTCCTGGCTGCGCCGCGCCAAGCCGCGCGCCAAGCTGCTGGTGCTGGACGCCAACCCCGAGGTGCAGAGCAAGAAGGCGCTGTTCGAGCGCGCGTTCGCCCAGCATCACGCCGGGGTGCTGGAGTACCGGCCGAATGCGGAGCTGAAGGAGGTGGCCGGTGACGTCGCCCGCTTCGAGTTCGAGGACGTCAAGGCCGACGTGCGCAATCTGATCCCGCCGCAACGCGCCGGCGACCTGGCGCGTGACTTCGCCAACGTGAACGGCCGCTGGGTGGGCGTGGACTGGCTGACGATGCAGGCCCAGGCGGCAGCCGGCGTGCACGTCGTCGGTGACGCCGTCCTGTCGGCCTCGGGCATGCCCAAATCCGGCCACCTGGCCAACCAGCAGGCCAAGCTGGCCGCAGCGGCGGTGCTGCAGTTGCTGAAGGGCAAGCCGGTGAACCCGGCGCCCGTCGTCATGAACACCTGCTACAGCTTCGTCACGCCGGGGGAGGCGATGCATGTCGCCTCGGTCCACCAGTACGACGCGGCCGAGCGGACGATGAAGGCGGTGCCCGGTTCGGGCGGCCTGTCGGCCGCGGCGAGCGCGGCTGAGGCGGCTTATGCGCTGGGCTGGGCCGAGAACATCTGGGCCGACAGCTTGGCGCTCTGAATCACCAGGAGCCGGTGTTGGGCATCGAAGCCCAAGGCTCGGCCGGTGCCAGCGCGGCGCCGGCCTGCAGCAGCTCGATGGAGATGCCGTCCGGCGAGCGCACGAAGGCCATGCGGCCGTCGCGCGGCGGCCGGTTGATGGTCACGCCGTGGTCCATCAGCCGTTGGCAGGCGGCGTAGATGTCGTCCACCGCGTAGGCCAGATGGCCGAAGTTGCGGCCACCGGTATAGGTCTCCGCCTTGCCGTCGGCGTCAGGCCAGTTGTAGGTCAGCTCGACCTGGGCGTCCTCGTCGCCGGGCGCGGCCAGGTAGATCAGCGTGAAGCGGCCGGCGCTGCTTTCGGAGCGCCTGACCTCTTGCAGGCCGAGGGCGTCACGGTAGAAGCGCAGCGAGGCGTCGACGTTCTCGACGCGAACCATGGTGTGCAGGTATTTCATGGGCGGGATTGTCGCGAACCGCCGTCGGCCATGGTGGCCGCCGCCTTCAATAGCCCTGCAGTGCCTCGTCGGGCAGCGGGCGTTCTGGGGCGGTGCTCTGCAGGTGACGTGGCAGGCTGAGGCGCAGCCCCCGAACCCAGTCGGGGCAGCGGCCGTCACCCTCGCCCGCGAAGCCGCCGCTGAGCGCGCAGACATAGCGGCCCTCGGCGTCGTAAAGCCGTTGCGGGAAGTCGCAGCAGGGCGCGGTGAACTGGTAATAGACCCTGCCGTCCGCATGCGCCAGCCGCATGATGTCGGTCACGCGCCGGGCCGTGCCGTCTTCGTAGCTGCGGATGCGATCACTCACGGCGGGGTTGGGGACGCCCAACGGCGTGACGGCCTCGCTGCCCAATGCGGCCAGCAACAACGGCAGGGCGGCGGCCAGCGGCCGGGCGGTGGCAACTGCAAGGCGCCAGGGGCGGCGTGGCGAGGGCATCTGCATGGCGGCGCAGTATGACGGCGTCAGCCGGCAGACGCCAGCCGCTCGGCCTGCGCCTTCATCGCGGCCAGCCCGGCCTCGATCATCTCGGCGATGGCGGGCGCCAGCGCATCGGGCAGCAGGTCGGCGATCCAGACGACACGGCAGCGCCCGTCGCCTTCGTCGGCCACCTGGGCCGATGCGTTGTGATGTGTCAGCCGCCCGCCGGCAGCGGACCAGACGATGCGGCGCATGGCGTCGTCGACGGTGACGATGACCTCGCGCGCTTCGATGCCGTTGGCGAAGCGGATCTTGCGTGCGCCGTCGCCGTCCATCTCGCAACTGACGACGAAGCCGGGTACGAGGCGCGCATGCAGGGCACCGACATCGCGCATCGCGTCCCACAGGGCAGCGGCGGGAGCGGCGATGAAGATGTCCCGATGGATGCTGGCCATGGCGGGCTCCTGAAGTGAGGGCCCATGCTGGCGCAGTGGCCGGCATCGCGCCGGCCGAATCCGGACATCTCCAACCGTCGCCCGCGCGTCAGTAGTCCAGCCACTCCATCGGCGCCACGAGGGCGCCGCCGCGGATGCGCTCCAGCGTGCCGGTCAGCACGTCGATGTTGTTGTCGAAGCTGCCGTGGCTCGCGTCGATCTGGTCGCCGGCCTTGGTCGTGCGGACCTTGGGCGTGGTGACGCGGTGCAGCAGTGCGCCGGCGGGCCACAGCTTGAGCCAGGCGGTGATGTCGGTATGCGCCTGGGCGGCCCACTGGTCCTCGACCCAGCCGGGGTCGGGCGCGACGAGGGCACGCTCCATGCCCAGCAGCGGCTGCTTGCGGATGTCGTCCAGTGCGCGCGAGACGAGATAGAGCAGGGACTTGCCGTAGATGTCGCGCTCGGCCGTGGGCAGGCCGTCGGCGCGTTCGTTGCCGTCGGTCAGCACATGCAGGCGCAGGTCTTTCAGCGACAGCACGCCGGCCTGGTGGGCGGCGCCGTAGTGCTTGACGGCGAAGCCGTTGGAGCAGGCGGCCGCATACAGCTCGCAGCTGGCGGCGCGCAGCGGATCGGGCCCGGCGAGGCGGCCGAGCAGGTGGCCCAGCAGGATGGAGCCGGCCGAGTGGCCGACGAGGTGGATCTCCAGCGTCCGGCCGCTCTTGGCCAGCGTGTCGCGCAGCTCACGCAGCATTCGCGCGGCCAGCTCCAGCACGTGGTCGGTCGTCGTGCCGCCCTCGGCGTTCTCGCGCATCTCGCTCCAGATGCCGCGTGCGAACTGCCGGCCGACGGCCTCGATGGCGCGGTCCTTGGCCTCGGCGACGGCCTCGCGCAGGCGGTCCAGCCAGCCCTCGCTGCGGTCACCGGCGATGACGCGGTGCTTGAGGTCCTCGAGGATGTTCATCAGCGTCTCGCCGGGCCCGGTCTTCCAGGTGAAGAACAGCGGGTAGACGCCGTTGGCGAGGAAGTAGGGCGCCAGCACGCGGATGCGCTGGATGGAGCCGATCTCGGAGTTCAGGCCGCCGTGGGCATAGATGGCCAGCTTGACAGTCTTGTCCTTGCTGGCCTTGAACCAGGCCGCCGGGCGCTGGACGACGATCTCGCGCGCCAGGCCTTCACGGTCGTTGCGGGCGCGCGTGAAGTCGGTGGACATCAGCTGGCCGTCGTTGCCCGAGACCAGCGTGTGCGTGTAGGCCTCGTCGGTGCGCAGCGGCTGGTAGGGCTTGTGCGCGAACGTGTGGTTGAAGGGCCAGGGGTCGTCGCGCGGGTTGTCGCCGACGCACAGCGTGGCGCCCACGTCAGCCAGGCCGCGGCCCGCCATGACGCGGAAGCCGCCCGCCGCGGGCGGCGCCTTGGCGGCCTTGGTCTTGGTGCCGGGGGGCTGGCGGGACTTCACGTCCGACAGGTCCTGCGGCACGCCCAGCGCCACGGCCCAGGCGTCGGTGCCGTTGGTGACCCAGTCCTCGTACGGCAGGACGGCGAAGCCGCTAGCGCCCCAACCCGTGCCCCAGCTGTTCTGCACGACGAAGCCGCGCTCGTTGAAGCCGACGAGCGCGAAGGCATGCCCGCCCGCCTTGTTCGTCATGCGCGCGATGCGCGGCAGCTTGTCATGGCTGCCCGGCAGCGCCGACGCGTCGATGCTCCAGCCGTCGTGCACGTCGGCCGACACGTAAACGGCGCCGATCTCGTAGATGGCGGACTGCATGTCGACGACGCTCTTCTTGTCGACGCGGTAGTACACGCCCAGCGGCCGGCGCGTCGCGTCGTCGTCCCATCCCGCCGATGGGCGCTGGAAGATGCCCTGGCCGTTGCGGTCCAGCGGGTAGGGCCACAGCGTCTCCGAGCAGACGCCGTGCTTGTGCCAGCCCTTCAGCGCGCCACGGCAGGACGAGCCCTCGTAGTCCTGCCCCGGCCATTCGTCGTAGAGCTTGGCCAGCTCGTAGTACATGCGCGGGCTGACCAGTTCGGGCGGCTTGCGGCCGCGCGAGGGGGCTTCGAGATGACGCAGCCAGTGCAGGTAGTTGGTCACGCAGGCGAGGCCGAAGCCGGTGCACGCGCCTTCGTTGCCCTGGTTCAGGATGCGGCCGGCGTTCGCGTAGGCGGGCAGCAGCTTCTTCAGATCGGCATCAAGCGGCCAGCGCGGCGGCAGTGAGCGCAGCGGCGAGCGGTAGACCAGGTCGCGCAGGTCCAGCCGGTCGGGCCGGGCGTCCAGCTTGGGCAGCGGCGGACCGCTGGCCGCCGTGGTCTTTGCTGGGGTGGTCTTCTTGATGGTGGTCTTGCGCGTGGCCATGGCTTGTCTCCTCCGGTCGTCTCCGGGATGACGGCGATCATGGCGGCGCCCTTTTGCCGCGACAAGCGTGCATGCGAGACTGATCCTCATGTTTAAGGTCTGCATCGTCGGCCTTGGGGCCATTGGCGGCTGGCTCGCCGCCCACCTGCAACGCGTCGAGGGCGTGAGCGTCTGCGCGCTGGCGCGGGGCGACACGCTCGCCGCCGTCCGCGAGCATGGCCTGCGGCTCGACAGCGGCGGCGAGACTTGGCGGGCGCCGCTGCGCGTCAGTGCCGACCCTGCCGAGCTGGGCCCGCAGGATCTCGTCATCCTCGCCGTCAAGGGTCCGGCCATCGCCGGCGTCGCCGATCAGGTGGCCCGGCTGTGCGGGCCGGACACGCGCGTGCTGACGGCGCTCAACGGACTGCCGTGGTGGTTCACGGCCGGGCTGGCCACGCCGGGCCTGACGCTGCGGTGCGTGGACCCGGACGGCCGCATCGCCGCGCTGATCCCGCCGTCGCGCGTCATCGGCTGTGTCGTGCATGCCAGCTGCGCATTGCGCGGGCCGGGCTGGGTGCATCACGTGATGGGCAAGGGCCTGCGGATCGGCGAGGCCACCGGCGGGCAAAGCGCCGCGGTCGCTGCGCTCGCGGCGCTGCTCGCCGATGCCGGCTTCGAGGCCACGGCCGTGGAGAGCATCCAGCGCGACGCCTGGTACAAGCTGTGGGGCAACATGACGACCAACCCGGTCTCGGCGCTGACCCGCGCGACGACCGACCTCATCCTGGCCGACGACCTGGTGCGCGACTTCACGACGGCCATCATGCGGGAGGCCGCCGAGATCGGCGAGCTCATGGGCTGCCCGATCTCGCAGACCCCGCAGGACCGGCACGTCATCACGCGGTCGCTGGGGGCGTTCAAGACGTCGATGCTGCAGGACATCGAGGCCGGCCGGCCCATCGAGACCGACGCGCTGCTCAGTGCGCCGCGGGAACTGGCTCAGCAACTGGGCGTGGCGACGCCGATGCTGGATGCGCTGTTGGGGTTGACGCGGTTGATGGACCGCTGCCGAGCTAGACCTTGACGCGCGCCCAGCGCTCATGGTCGCGCCAGCGGCCGCCAATCTTCAGGTACTTCGGCGAATAGCCTTCGAGCCGGAAGCCACAACGCCTGGCCAGCGCGATGGACGCGGCGTTGCCCGGCTGGATGTTGGCCTCGACGCGATGCAGGCCGAGCACCTGAAAGGCATGCCTCACGATGGCGTTCAGCCCTGTCGCCATCAGTCCGCGTTTCTCGAAGCCGGCAAACGCGTAGTAGCCGAGGTAGCCGCTGCAGAAGGCGCCCATGACGACGTTGGTCAGGGTGACGACGCCTGCCAGTTCACCGCCCGCCTCGACGATGAAGCCGTGGTGCGCCGCACCGTCGAAGCGAGCCAGGTAGCGCCTGAAGGCCTCGGCGTCGCAGGGCGGCTGCGCCCAAGGGCGATGCAGCTTGCGGCTCGCGCACGCAGCGGCGATGAAGGCCGCTTCGTCCGCCGCCGTGACCGGCCGGATCACCGACCCAGCGGCGCAATGCCGAACCAGGCGGCATGGGCCCAGAACGCGAAGAAGGCCCACAGCGCAAGTCCGACGACGACGGTGGCTGCCGTGCCGGCCGCGGTCGGTGCGGCGAGCACCGGCGCCGGCCGCCGCCGCGCGGCCCGGAAGACCAGGATGGACCAGACCAGGAAGCTGCCGAACAGCATCACGTCGGCCAGCGTGTTGTTGGCGATCAAGTGAGCGAAGGCCCAGACCTTGACCGACAGCGTCATCGGGTGCTGCAGCTTGGCCTTGAAGTGGTTGCGCGGCACGTAGGCGGCCGCCATGAGGATCATGGCGACGAGCACCAGCAGCGCCGCGAGATGGTTCATGCCGCGGATGGGCGCCCACAGCACGACCGGGTCGAGCCGGGCCTGCGAATAGCCCCACAGGATCAGCCCGAAGCCGACCAGCGACAGCACGGTGTACAGGCCCTTCCAGCCTTTCTCGCCGAGGCGGGCGAGTTGCGCGTCGCGCCAACGTGGCGCCAGCGCGCGGGTCAGGTGGATGCCGAGGAAGAGGGCGAGGCCAAGGGCAAGCCAGATCATCGAAGGTCTCCGTTCTTTCAGGTCTGTCGGTCGACTCGCAGCGCCAGCACGACCGAGCTGTTGGTGCGCAGCACGCCGTCGATCTCGCCGATCTCGTCGAGCAACGCGTCCAGGCGAGCCGTAGTGTCGGCGCGCAGCAGCGCCATGTAGTCGAACTCACCACTGACGGAGGCGAGCTGGCGCAGCTCCGGCAGTTCTGCTAGACGCTTGACGACTTCACGACCGGCCTTGGGGCTGACGGTGATGCCGACGAAGGCCTGCACGCTGCGGCCGGCTTCGTCGCCGCCCAGCCGCGCGGTGTAGCCCACGATGCGGCCGCCGGCTTCCAGCCGCGCGAGCCGGGCGACGACGGTGGTGCGCGCCACGCTGAGCTTGCGTGCCAGCGTGGCGGTGCTTTCGCGCGCATTGGCCTGCAGCAGCAGGATCAGCCGGCGGTCGAGGTCGTCGGGCGCGGCAAGCGGGGGGATGGGCGGGTTTACCCGTGTTTCGGCCATAGTGGCGAATCATCGCGACGAAACGTCGAAACCGCAATCGCTTTCGTCGATCTATCGCTATCTTTCGTCACCGACCCTGCCTAGAGTGCGGCCCAACGACGCCCACAACTTTTGACGGAGCACCCCATGAAGATCGCCCTGCTCGGCGCCGGCCACATCGGCCAGACCATCGCCCGCCTGCTGCACGCCACCGGTGACTACCAGGTGACCGTGCTCGACAAGCACCCCGGCTACCTGAAGGTGCTGGCCGCCGAGGGCATCGCCACGGCCGAGGTCGACAGCGAGAACCGCGTCGCGCTCGCCGCCCAGCTGCGCGGCAAGGACGCCGTCGTCAACGCGCTGCCGTACCACCTGGCCATCACCGCCGCCGAGCTGGCGCTGGAATGCGGCTGCCACTACTTCGACCTGACCGAGGACGTGGCCGCGACCAAGGCGATCAAGGACATGGCCAAAGGCGCCAAGACCGCCTTCATGCCGCAGTGCGGCCTGGCGCCGGGCTTCATCGGCATCGTGGCGCACCACCTGGCCAGTGGCTTCGACTCGGTGCGCGACGTGCAGATGCGCGTCGGCGCGCTGCCGGCTTTCCCGACCAATGCGCTGAAGTACAACCTGACGTGGTCGGTCGACGGCCTGATCAACGAGTACTGCCACCCCTGCGAGGCCATCCACGAAGGCGAGACCATCGCCGCGCTGCCGCTGGAGGGCCTGGAGCACTTCAGCCTGGACGGCACCGAGTACGAGGCCTTCAACACCTCCGGCGGCCTGGGCACGCTGTGCGAGACCTGGGCGGGCAAGGTGCGCAACCTCGACTACAAGACCGTGCGCTACCCCGGCCACCGCGACCTGATGCAGTTCCTGCTCGGCGACCTGGGCCTGAAGAGCGACCAGGACAACCTCAAGGACATCATGCGCAAGAGCATGCCGGCGACGATGCAGGACGTCGTCCTCGTCTTCGTGACCGTGTCCGGCCAGAAGAACGGTGTGCTGCTGCAGGAAGTCTTCGCCCGCAAGATCTTCGCCACGCGTGACGGCGCCCAGCCGCTCTCCGCCATCCAGATCACCACCGCCGCCGGCATCTGCGCCGCGGTCGACCTGTTCCGCGAAGGCAAGCTGCCGCAGAGCGGCTTTGTGCGCCAGGAAGAGGTCAAGCTGCCGGACTTCCTGGCCAACCGCTTCGGCTCGGCCTACCAGCAGTCGCGCCAGGTGGAGTCCATTTCCTAAGATGCCTGCCATGAAGCAACAGACCCTTTCCGTTCTGGACACCCTCGGCGTCCACCTCCCGCCGGCCGGCGACCTGACCGTGCGCTCGCCGATCGACGGCAGCGTGCTGGCGCAACTGCCCACCGCCAGCGCGGCCGACATGCAGGCGGCCGTCGGGCGCGCGCAGGAGGCCTTCAAGGCCTGGCGCGTCGTACCGGCACCCAAGCGCGGCGAACTCGTGCGCCTGTTCGGCGAAGAGCTGCGGGCGCACAAGGCGCAACTGGCGCAGTTGGTCTCCATCGAAGCCGGCAAGGTGACGAGCGAAGGCCTGGGCGAAGTCCAGGAAATGATCGACATCTGCGAGTTCGCCGTCGGCCTGTCGCGCCAGCTGCACGGCCTGACCATCGCCAGCGAGCGACCCGGCCACCGCATGATGGAACAGTGGCTGCCGCTGGGTGTCGTCGGCATCATCTCGGCGTTCAACTTCCCCGTGGCCGTGTGGGCCTGGAACAGCGCGCTGGCGCTGGTCGCCGGCGACAGCTGCGTGTGGAAGCCGTCCGAGAAGACGCCGCTGACCGCGCTCGCGACGCAAGCGCTGTTCGAGCGCGCGCTGAAGGCCTATCGCGCCGCAGGCAATGCCGCACCTGACGGCCTGTCCGAGCTGATCATCGGCCGCGCCGACGTGGGCGAAGCGATGGTGGACGACCCGCGCGTGGCGCTGGTCTCGGCAACGGGTTCGACCCGCATGGGCCGCGCCGTGGGCCCGCGCGTCGCGGCGCGCTTCGGCCGCTGCCTGCTGGAGCTGGGCGGCAACAACGCCATCATCGTCACGCCGAGCGCTGACCTCGAGTTGGCCGTGCGCGGCATCCTGTTCGGTGCCTACGGCACGGCCGGTCAGCGCTGCACTACGACCCGACGCGTCATCGCGCACGAGAGCATCCACGACGCGTTGGTCGAGCGGCTGGAACGCGCCCGCGCACAACTGCCGATCGGCAATCCGGTCGAGGCCGGCACGTTGATCGGCCCGCTGATCGACGCGCAGGCGTTCGATGCGATGCAGTTCGCGCTGAGTGCTGCGCGCGAGCAGGGTGGCGTCGTGTCCGGCGGCGAGCGCGCGTTGGCCGACCGCTTTCCCGAGGCCTACTACGCCGCACCGGCGCTGGTGCGCATGCCGTCGCAGACCGAGGTCGTCTGTCACGAGACCTTCGCGCCCATCCTCTACACGCTGAAGTACCGGACGCTGGACGAAGCCATCGAGTTGCAGAACGGCGTGCCGCAAGGCCTGTCGTCCGCCATCTTCACGACCGACCTGCGCGAGGCCGAAGCCTTCATGAGCGCGGCCGGCAGCGACTGCGGCATCGCCAACGTGAACATCGGCACGTCGGGTGCCGAGATCGGTGGCGCGTTCGGCGGCGAGAAGGAAACGGGCGGCGGCCGCGAAAGCGGGTCGGATGCCTGGAAGGCCTACATGCGCCGCACGACCAACACCGTGAACTACTCGAGCGAGTTGCCGCTGGCCCAGGGCGTCAAGTTCGACATCTGATGTCAGAGACGCGAAAAGGGCTGCTATAGTGCGCGGCTCCTGAAAGCCCAGGTGGCGGAATTGGTAGACGCACTAGTTTCAGGTACTAGCGGGTAACTCCGTGGAGGTTCGAGTCCTCTCCTGGGCACCAAACAAAGAAAAGGGCCAGCACGAAAGTGCTGGCCCTTTTGCTTTGGTGTCCGGGAGAGGACTCGCAACTTTGGAGCTTGGCTCCAAAGTTGATCGCGCAGCGACAAAGGGCATGTGGCCGCCGGGGTCGCCGGAGGTGACCGAGTCCCCGCTGAAGCGCCCTCGATGGGCGCTTCAGCGAGTCGTCCCAGAAAACCACCGCTCCTCGAACTCCGCAGCCGGCACCCCCTTCCCAAACCACCAGCCTTGCCCCCAATCGCAGCCCATCTCCTTCAAAGCGAGCATCTGCGCCTCGGTCTCCACGCCTTCGGCGATGACCTCCATCCCGAGCTCGTGCGCCATCGTCACGATCGCCCGGCACAGCGCCAGCGCCTTGCCGCCGGTCTCCAGGCCGGCGACGAAGCTGCGGTCGATCTTGACGGTGTCGATGTCGTGGTGCTGCAGATAGCTCAGTGAGGAATAGCCGGTCCCGAAGTCGTCCAGCGAGACCGTCAGCCCCGCGTCGCGCAGTGCCCGCAGCCGTTCGGCCACCGCCTCGTCGCGCTCCAGCAGCAAGCCCTCGGTGATCTCGACGGCCAGCGCATCGCCGCTCAAACCCATGCCGCGCAGATGGGTTGCCCAGTCCGGCTGCACGCGGTGGCTGCGCTCGCCAAGGAACTGCACCGGCGACTTGTTGATGCTGATCTGGAAGCCCTCTTGCCCGGCCGCGCGCCAGGCCAATGCCTGCGCCGCGGCCTCGCGGAAGACCCAGTCGCCGATGTCGACGATGAGGCCGCTGGTCTCGGCGATGGGTATGAACTGCGCCGGGCTGACGTCGCCGAGCTGCGGGTGCTTCCAGCGCAGCAATGCCTCCGCCTTGCGCGGCGGCGCCGCCGGGTCGCGCAGCGACAGGATGGGCTGATAGACCAGGCTGAACTGCGCGAGCCGCAGTGCCTCGCGCAGCTCCGTTGCCAGCCGGGCGCGGCGTTGGGCGGCCTCGTGCAGGGCCGGCGTGAACATGGCCAGGCGGTTGCGGCCGGCGCCCTTGGCTTCGTAGAGCGCCAGGTCGGCATGCTTGAACAAGGCCTCGATCTCGACGCCGTCGCGCGGCGCGAGGCTGACGCCGATGCTGGCCGACACATAGACGCGCTCGCCCGCCACCTCGAAGGCTTCGGACAGCGATTCCAGCAGTTCGTGGCCGATGCGCTCGGCCTGCGGCGCCGCCTCTTCGGCACCGAGCAGCACGGTGAATTCATCACCGCCCATGCGCGCCACGACGCCGCCGGGTGGCATGCAATCCTGCAGCCGCCCGGCCACCTGCACGAGCAGCGCGTCGCCGACGTCGTGGCCGAGCGAGTCGTTGACCTCCTTGAAGTGGTCGAGGTCGACGAACATGACGGCCAGTTCCTCGCCGCGCACGACGCGCTGCGCCAGCGAGCGTTCGATGCGCTCGCGCAGGGATCGGCGGTTGGGTAGGCCGGTCAGCGTGTCGACGCGGGCTTGCTGCCAGACCAGCGCCTCCTGACGCTTGCGGTCGGTGATGTCGGTGTGCGTGCCGACCATGCGCAGCGGATTGCCGTCCGCGTCGCGTGCGATGACCATGCCGCGGCTGAGGATCCACTTCCAACTGCCGTCCCGGGCCAGCACGCGATGCTCGTTGCGGTAGAGCGGCGTGCGGCCGGCGAAATGGTCGTCGCGGTCGCGCGCCATCTGCGCGACGTCATCCGGATGCGTGCGCGCGTCGAAGGCCTCGGGTGTCGTGTCGACGTCGCCGGGCTGGAAACCGTACAGGTTCAGGTAGCGCTCCGAGAAGTACTCGACGCCGGCCTGCACATGCCAGTCCCAGACACCATCGCCGCTGCACTCCAGCGCCAGCTTCCAGACGGCGTCGGCTTCGTGCAGCCGGTTCTCGGCCGCACGCCGCGCGGCGATGTCGGTGTGCGAGCCCAGCCACAGCGTCGACTCCGGCAGGCGCTGGGCCTGGGCCAGCACCCATGCGTTGCCAATGCGGTACTCCATGTCGAAGCGGCCCGTCGCCTGGGCCGCGGCCCAGCGCTCGGCGAAGGCGGGGCGGTCGTCCTCGTGCAGCCAGTCCGCCAGCGGCGTCGGCAGCGCGGGCCGGTGCAGGGTCTCGGCCAGTCGGGCGTTCATCCATAGCAGGCGGCCGTGCGCGTCGGCCTTCCAGACCTGTTGCGGCAGGGCGTCGAGCACGGCGGCAAAGTGCGCGGTTGAGTACATCGTCGATGGATTGCGGGCTCTGCGCGACTGTATGCCCGCCAGCATGGGCCACAATCGCGCCCGCCCGAGCCGTTCGGGCGCGTTTTTGGACGAGAACTCCCGCATGAACAAGACCGATCTGATCGAACACCTGGCCGCCAAGCATGAGCTCAGCAAGGCCGAAGCCGGCCGCATCCTCGAGACCCTGCTGGACGCCGTCGTCACCACCGTCAAAAAGGGTGGTGCCGTGTCGATCCCCGGCTTCGGCTCCTTCAAGCAGCACGCCCGTGCCGCTCGCAACGGCGTGAATCCCAGCACCGGCGCGAAGATCAAGATCGCTGCCGCCAAGCTGCCCAAGTTCACCGCCGGCGCTGGCTTCAAGGCCGCTGTCGATCCCAAGGCCGCTGCCAAGAAGGCCGCCGCCAAGCCCGCAGCCAAGCCGGCCGCCAAGGCCAAGAAGAAGTAAGGCGCCAGGCCAGTGAAAGTCACTTGGGACGGTTTTCGGGCCGAGCGCCGGGCCGCTCCCAAGCCGGCTTGCCTGGCGATGTGCGAGCGGGGCGCGCCCCGTGAGCATCGCGTTCCCCTCGGGGGGGCGGCCAAGGTGTGCCTTGGACGAGGGGCTCCATGAACCGCAGCCCCACCATCGTCGACGTCGCCCGTGAAGCGGGTGTGTCGATCAAGACGGTGTCGCGCGTGCTCAACCACGAGCCGGGCGTGCATGAAAGCACGCGAGATCAGGTGCTCAAGGTGGTGGAGGCGCTGCGCTACCGGCCGAAGCAGTCGGCGCGAAGCCTGGCGGGCGGTCGCTCCTTCTTGATCGGCCTGCTCTATTACGACCCCAGTGCGCTCTTCGTCGGCAGCGTGCAGCAAGGCGCCACGCTGCGCTGCCGCGAGCTGGGCTATCACCTCGTCGTCGAGTCCCTGCACAACGATGCGCCCGATCTGCGCCAGCAGATCGACCGCATGGTGCTGGCGCTACGGCCCGACGGCATGATCCTCACGCCGCCGCTGTGCGACAACCCTGAGGTGCTTGCCGCACTGCGCGAGAGCGGCACGCCGTGCGTGCTGATGTCGCCCGAGCGTGACCTGCAGGGCATCCCGTCGGTGCGCATGGACGACGTGCACGCGGCCGAGGAGATCACGAACCTGCTGCTCAGCCTCGGGCACCGGCGCATCGCCTTCATCAGGGGGCCCGCTGACCAGTCGGCCAGCGCCGCGCGCTATCAGGGCTTCGTCAACGCGCTGCGCGCACATGACATCACGCCCGATCCCGAGTTGATCCAGCCGGGTTCCTTCACGTTCGCAAGCGGTCGCGATGCGGCCCACCAGCTGCTCAGCCGCCGCCAACGGCCGACGGCGGTTTTCGCGAGCAACGACGACATGGCGCTGGGCGTGCTGGCCGCGGCGCAGCGCCTGGGCTTGAGTGTGCCGGGCGAGCTGTCGGTCGCCGGCTTCGATGATTCACCGACGGCCGCCATCGTCTGGCCACCGCTGACCACGGTGCGCCAGCCGGTTGCCGAAATGGCGCGCATGGCAGTCGAGATGCTGGTGTCCGTGCAACGCCCGGACATGGCGCCGCCGGACGAGGCGGACCTGCACAAGGTGCTGCCGCACGAACTCGTCGTGCGCGACTCGACCCGCGCTCGTTAGCGCGGGTGCCCGCGCATGGCGGGCGAATTGAGCGACGGCGGCAGCCCCAGCGCTGCGGAGCACTCTCATCTTCACGAGCTTAGACACCGCTGTCATTTATTGTTGACAGCGTTGTCAACGGTCGGCAAGAATTTGATCTTCCGTCCGGTGCATCCCCCTTTGGCCGGCATTTCTTGTTCATCGCCATGCATCTTTTCGACGCCGCCCAACTCGAGCCCGCCGCTCTCGCCCAGGCCTTCCCGCCCGATTTCCTGTGGGGTGTCGCCACCAGTGCGGCGCAGATCGAAGGCGCCGCGTTCGAGGACGGCAAGGGCGGGTCCATCTGGGACCATTTCTGCCGCCAGCCCGGCCGCATCAAGGACGCGTCCAACATCGACGTCGCCTGCGACCACTACCACCGCTACCGCGAAGACATCGCGCTGATGAAGAGCCTGGGCCTGGGCTGCTACCGGTTCAGCTTCGCCTGGCCGCGCGTACAGCCGCTGGGGCAGGGGGCCTGGAACGAGGCCGGCTTCGCCTTCTACGACCGGCTCATCGATGCGCTGCTCGAGTCCGGCCTGCAGCCCCATGCAACGCTCTATCACTGGGACCTGCCCCAGGCGCTCGACGAATCGCTGGGCGGCTGGCTGTCGCGTGATGTCGTTGCGCGCTTCGCCGACTATGCGGCCGAGGTCGCGCGCCGCTTCGGCGATCGGCTCGCCAGCATCGCCACGCACAACGAGCCCTGGTGCACGGCGACGCTGGGCTATGAAACGGCCCAGTTCGCACCCGGCCACACCAGCCGGGCCGAAAGCCTGCAGGTGGCGCATCACCTGATGCTCTCTCACGGCGATGCGGTGAAGGCAATGCGCGCCGTCACTCGAGCCCCGCTCGGCATCGTCCTCAACCACACGCCGGCCTTTCCCGCCACGCCGAGCGAAGCCGACCGCCGCGCCGCCCGCATCGACGACGGCCTCAATGTGCGCTGGTACATGGACCCGATCTTCCGCGGCGCCTATCCGGCCGATGCGTTGGACTATGTCGGGGCCGATGCGCCGAAGATCGAAGCGGGCGACCTGGAGCGCATCCGCCAGCCGCTCGATTTTCTGGGGATCAACTTCTACACTCGCAGCCTGTTCGATGCCGACGGCCAGACCGTCAAGGGACCGGGCAAGCGCGGCTTCACCGACATGGGCTGGGAGATCGTGCCGGAGGTCTTCGCGCAACACCTGGTGCGCCTGGCCCGCGAGTACTCGCCGCCGCCCATGTTCATCACCGAGAACGGCATGGCCAACGCCGACCGCGTCGTCGACGGCCGTGTGCCGGATGTCGAGCGCATCGCCTACCTGTCGGCCCATCTGCAGGCCTTGGCCACGGCGATGAGCCTGGGCGCCGACGTGCGCGGCTATTTCTACTGGAGCCTGCTCGACAATTTCGAGTGGAACTCCGGCTACGACAAGCGCTTCGGCCTCATCCACGTCGACTACGAGACGTTGGCGCGCCTGCCCAAGGACAGCGCCCACTGGTACCGCGACTTCATCGCCCGCCACCACGCACGGCGTTGAAGCGCCGCCGCGCGGAGCCCCCACCCCATCAGCCGGCGCGGCAGGAGCCCGCCGAGCATGCATTCCTTCGCGTTTGCCCCGAGAAAGGGGCGGAATTTCGGTCACGTTCAGGCGCTAAGCTCTACCTTGCGCCGCACCCTGGGAATTTTCCCGGTACTGCTGCGGACGCAATCGGCCGATTTGACGTATAGCTGGAGCCGGCCCAAGTTTCTCGGCAGTGGTGCCGAGGCTGGGGTCGAGTCGAGGGGCACCCGTGCGCACGGGTATGAGTGAATGCAGGAAAGATCAAATGATCCGCTGATCGACGTCAGCCAACTGACGGTCGGGATGTTCATCCATCTCGACCTGGGCTGGATGTCGCATCCGTTTCCTTTGTCGAGTTTCAAGATCGCCTCCAGCGACCAGCTGTTGATCCTGCGTCGCCTGGGCTTGACCCAGGTGCGCTGGAGTCCGGCCAAGAGCGACCTGTCTCTGCAGTCGGCCGCCGAACCGGCCGCTGCCGCCGACGCCCAGCCCAGCGCCGCGGCCGCACCTGCGCAGCTCGCCGGCCCCACTCCCGAGGACATTGCCCGCGAGGCCCATCGCCGCGCGCTGGCCGCCCAGCGTGAAGCAATGCGGCTGTGCGAAGCGCAGTACAGCGAGGCCGCGCAGGGCTTCCGGGGCGTTATGGATCAGGTCCAGTCCGATCCCCACCAGGCCCGGACACAGGCCGAGAACCTGACCGCCGCGCTGCTCGACAAGATGCTCGTCGAGGGCGACCTCAACATGCGGCTGCTGAACGAGGCCGCCGGTGATCGCAGCACCGCCCACGCGCTGAACGTCTGCATCATCGCGCTGCTGCTTGGCCGTGCGTTCGGTTTGGGCCGCGACGAGATGATGGACCTGGGTGTCGGCTCGCTGCTGCACGACATCGGCAAGCTCGAGATCGCCGCCCGCCTGCGCCACCGCGACGAGAGCTTCACGGCCGCCGAGAGCCAGGCCTACCAGCAGCATGTCGTCAAAGGCGTCGCCATCGCACAGGCGATGGGTATGCCGCCCGGGCCTTTGTTGATCATTGCCCAGCACCACGAGCATGCGGACGGCAGCGGCTTCCCGCAGCGCATCAACATGGACCGCATGAGCACCGGCGCGCGCATCGTCGCGCTGGTCAACCGCTTCGACGGGCTGTGCAACCCGCTGCTTTCGTCCAAGGCGATGACGCCGCACGAAGCGTTGTCCCTGATGTTCGCCCAGGGCCGCAACCGTTTCGACGCCACCATGCTGAACGCGTTCATCCGCATGATGGGCGTCTACCCGCCGGGGTCGACCGTGCAGCTGACCGACGACCGCTATGCGCTGGTCGTCTCGGTCAACTCGGCCCGGCCGCTGAAGCCGCGCGTCATGGTCCACGACCCCAAGGTGCCCAAGGACGAGGCGCTGATCCTGAACCTCGAAGAGATGCCCGACCTCGGCATCCGTCGCAGCCTGAAGCCGCAGTTCCTGCCTCGGGCCGCGCTCGACTATCTGAGCCCGCGCGCGCGCATCGCCTATTTCTTCGATGCGGCAAGCACTGGGCCGGGGGAGCTGGCGACGTGAACGCCGGCCGCGAGGCGAACCCGACCCTGCCTCGCGTTTCCGAGGCGCCACACGTGATCGGCGCTCTGCTGGAAGGCCTGCCCGAGCCGGCCTGGCTGGTCGATGGCGAGAGCCTCACGGTCAGCGCCGTCAACCGCGCCGCGCTGCGGCTGCTCGGTCTCAAGCCCGAACGGGCGCTGGGCCAGCCGCCGGCGAACTTGTGCGGTTCGCTCGAGGACGAGGCGTTCTGGCAGGGCGCCGCGCGCGACCCCTTCGCGCGCATCCGCTCCGACACCGTGCTGACCCACAGCGATGGCCAGCCGCGCTGGGTCAGCCGCTCGATCAGCCCGATCCACACGCCCTATGGCGACCGCTACTGGCTGGTGCTGCTGCACGACCAGACCCGCCGCCGCCGCGCCGAGGCCGAGCGCGAGACGCTGCTGGCCGAGTTGCGCGCGACGCTGGAGTCCACCGCCGACGGCATCCTCGTCGTCGACCTGGCCGGCCGGGTGCGCAGCTTCAACCGTCGCTTCGCCAAGCTGTGGGGGCTGCCGGGCGGCCTGCTCCACGAGCCTGGCGACGCCGGTCTGTGGCTGAGCCTGCAGCGCGTCATGCGCGACGGCGAGCAGTACCGGCTGCGCATCGAGGCGCTGCTGGACGCGCCGCTGATGCGCTCCAGCGACATGCTGCGCCTGGCCGACGGCCGTGTGCTCGAACAGGTCTCGCTGCCGCAGATGAGTCGCGGCGAACCCATCGGGCGGGTCTTTTCATTCCGCGACCTCAGCGAGAAGCTGGCGGCCCACCAGCGCATCGAGGAGCTCGGCCGCTCCGACGCGCTGACCGGCGCGCCCAACCGCCGGGCGCTCGCCGACCGCATCGTCCAGCAGATGTCGGCTGTCGCGACCGGCGAGCCGCTGCCGTCGTTCGCGTTGCTGCACCTGGATTTGGACCGCTTCAAGCAGATCAACGACACGCTGGGCCACAGCTACGGCGACCGCGTGCTGCGCGAGATCGTCGAGCGGCTGCGCGCGGCCGTCGGCGCCAACGACACGCTGGCGCGGCTGGGTGGCGACGAGTTCGCGCTGCTCATCGATGGCGCCCAGATGTTCGAGGCCGAGGCCACCGCCCGCCGTGTGCAGCAGCTGCTGGCGCAGCCCTTCAGCTTCGACACGCTGAGCTTCACGGTCACCGCGAGCTGCGGCATCGCGCTCTATCCCGGCGACGGCGGCTCGCCGGACGAATTGATGGCCAGCGCCGAGCGCGCCATGCACTGGGTCAAGGAAAGCGGCCGCGCGGGCTTCCGCTTCCACGTGCCGCGCAAGGAAGTCGACCTGCTGTCGCGCATGCGTTTGGATCACGACATGCGCCAGGCCCTCGCCGAAGGGCGGTTCCGCCTGCACTACCAGCCCCAGGTGGAGCTGGGCAGCGACCGCGTCATCGGCGCTGAGGCCTTGATCCGCTGGCGCGACCCGCAGCGCGGCGACATCTCGCCGGCCGAATTCATTCCGCTGGCCGAGGAGAGCGGCTTCGTCGTCGCCATCGGGGACTGGGTGCTGCGTGAGGCCATCGACCAGGCGGCCTACTGGCTGGGGCGCGGCCTGCGCATGCCGGTCGCCGTCAACGTGTCGGCCCTGCAGTTTCAGCAGGCTCATTTCGTCGACAGCGTTGCCGCGGCACTGCGCGATGCGGCCCTGCCGCCCAGCATGCTGGAGCTGGAGCTGACGGAAGGCGTGCTGATCGGCGACGCCGACGAAGGCCTCAAGCGCATGCAGGCGCTGGCGGCGTTGGGGGTCACGCTGTCCATCGACGACTTCGGCACCGGCTATTCGTCCCTGGCTTATCTCAAGCGCTTCCCCATCCAGCGCCTGAAGATCGACCGCAGCTTCGTCAAGGGCCTGCCCAACGATGCCAGCGACTGCGGCATCGCCAACGCCATCGTGCAGATGGGCCGTGCGCTCGGCCTGCAGGTCATCGCCGAGGGCGTCGAAACCGAGGCGCAGCGGGATTTCCTGGCGCAGGCGGGCTGCCACGAGTTCCAGGGCTATCTGTATGCGCCGGCGCTGGGGCCGGAGGAGTTCGAGCAGCGTGTGCGCCCGCGGCGCCACGTCGTCGACGCCGCCGTCTCGGGCTGGCTGGGCCTGGCCGGAACTGGCTGAGCGTTGGCTGTTGGCCCAGAATGCGGGCCATGCTCTACCGTTTCAGATCCAAGGCGGGTGCCGACGTCGTCATGCTGGGTGAATCCGGCGATGCCCTGCTGCGCCTGATGGGCCGCGAGCCCGCGCCGCAAGGCATTTTGGAATCCGTCGCACTGCCTGGCCTGATCGAGGCGTTGGAGGCCGGCGTCGCCGCCGACGAGGCACAGTTTCAGCGCGCCGTCGATGACGCCAAAGCCGCCGGCGAGCCGGTGCCCCGGCGCCAGGGCGTGTCGCTGCGCCAACGCGCTTGGCCGTTGCACGAGCTGATGCAGCGCAGCCACCGCGAAGGCGCTGACGTCGTCTGGGGCGTCTAGTGCTGGAACAGGCCACGCGACTGATCCTCATCCGCCACGGCGAGACGGCCTGGAACCGCGCCACGCGCATCCAGGGCCATACCGACATCTCGCTGAGTCCGCTCGGCCTCGCCCAGGCGGAGCGCCTGGCCCAAGCGTTGGCCGATGAGCCGCTGGCCGCCATCTATTCCAGCGACCTCAGCCGCGCCCGTCAGACGGCCGAGGCGCTGGCGCGTGTCCAGGACCTGCCGGTGCGCCTCGACGCCGGCCTGCGCGAGCGCGCCTTCGGCCGCTTCGAGGGCCTGAGCTGGGACGAAATCACCGAGGGGTACCCCGAGGAGTCCGCCCGATGGCGCCGCCGCGAGCCCGATTTTCCGGTTGGCGGCGGCGAGAGCCTGACTGTCTTCAGCGCCCGTTGCCTTGGTGCCGCCCGCCGAGCCGCAGCCCAGCACCCGGGCGAGAGCATCGCCCTGGTCGCCCACGGCGGCGTCCTGGACTGCCTCTACCGCGCGGCCACCCGCGTCGCGCTGGAGGCGCCGCGCAGTTGGCAGCTTGCCAACGCGACGGTCAACCGGCTGCTGGCGACCGCCGAGGGCTTCACGCTGGTCGGGTGGAACGACGATCGCCACCTGGACGGCCTGACGGCCGACGACGTCACCGCCTGAATCGGTGGATCTAGGGCTAGCCCCAGTTTTCAAGGCCCCTAGGCCTACTGTTGCATCCACGCGTCGCTCGCGTCGGCCGTGACAAAACCCGCTCCTATACTCGCCGCCACTTGTCCTTCAAGGCTGGGCAGTCAACCCAGCCGTCACCCATCTGTAAAGGCAAACGATGAAGAAAATCGCACTCGTCGCCGCTCTGGCTGCTGTCGCCGCCCCGGCCTTCGCTCAAAGTTCCGTCACCCTATGGGGCCGGATCAACACCACCGTGGAGAGCCAGAAGGTTGGCTCGCAAGACCGCAAGGTCGTGGTGCAGAACAACTCGTCGCGCCTGGGCCTCAAGGGCACGGAAGACCTGGGTGGCGGTCTGAAGGCATCCTTCTCGCTGGAGCACGGCCTGAACAGCGACTCCGGCGCGGCAACCGGCGGCACCACCTTCTGGAACCGCGCTTCGTGGGTCCAACTGGAAGGCGCCTTCGGTGGCGTCCGTCTGGGCAAGTGGTTCCCCGGCTCGTACTTCGCGACGGCCGACTACGTGAGCATGCACAACCATGACACGGGCACGTCCGCCGACAACCTGTACGGCACCCGTTTCGTGACCAACAACAAGGTCTCGTACTTCACGCCGAACGTCGCCGGCTTCTCGGCTGAACTGGGCGCCGCTGCCGGTGAAGGCGCCGGCCCGCGTGCTTTCGACGTGGCCGTCAACTACGACATGGGTCCCCTGCACGCCGGTTTCGGCTACGAGAAGGTTGGCTCCTACAAGCAGATGGCCGTCCGCGGCCTGTATGAGCTGGGCGCCTTCACCTTCGGTGGTTACTACCAGCGTGAAGAGATCAGCGGCTTCAAGAACCGTGACGTCGGCCGCCTGGCTGCCATGTACACGATGGGCCAGTCGGAATTCCACCTGAACGTTGGCGGCAGCAAGGCCGGCGGCGACGGTGCCTTCCGCTTTGGTGGCGCCAAGCAGTACACCGCTGGCTACAACTACAACCTGAGCAAGCGCACCAAGGTCTACGGCTTCTACACCAAGACCGACTACAACTCGGCTGGTCAGCTGGACTTCAACTCGCTGGCAGTTGGCGTTCGCCACAACTTCTGATCTTTCGAGACCCGGAAAAAGAAAGCGCCCCGCGAGGCGCTTTTTTCATTCTCCGAACAGGTCCGGCGACGTCTTGCCGCCCGGTGGCGCCAGGCCGAGATGGCGATAGGCCGCCACCGTCGCGATGCGACCGCGCGGCGTGCGCTGCAGAAAGCCTTGCTGGATCAGGTACGGCTCGATGACGTCCTCGATGGTGCCGGCCTCTTCGCCGATGGCTGCCGCCACGTTCTCCAAGCCGACCGGCCCGCCGTCGAAGCGGTGCACGACGGCCTCCAGCAGCTTTCGGTCCATCAGGTCGAATCCCTGCGGATCGACGTCCAGCATGGCCAGCGCCTTGTCAGCGATGCCGGCGACGATGCGCCCGTCGGCCTTGACCTCCGCGTAGTCACGCACGCGGCGCAGCAGGCGGTTGGCGATGCGCGGTGTGCCGCGCGACCGTCGGGCGATTTCCAGGGCGCCGTCGGCATCGATGGGCGCGCCCAGCAGGCCGGCCGAGCGGGTCACGATGCGCTGCAGTTCGGTCGGCGTGTAGAACTCCAGCCGCGCGACGATGCCGAAACGGTCGCGCAACGGGTTAGTCAGCATGCCGGCACGCGTCGTGGCGCCGACCAGCGTGAAGGGCTGCAGGTCGAGCTTGATCGAGCGCGCTGCCGGTCCCTCGCCGATCATGATGTCGATCTGGTAGTCCTCCAGCGCGGGGTAAAGGATCTCTTCGACGACGGGGCTCAGGCGATGGATTTCGTCGATGAAGAGGACGTCGTTCTTCTCGAGATTCGTCAGGATGGCGGCGAGGTC
>Ga0307411_10000073_pt1 | contig 30792 bp, 24 predicted proteins | sample DK1Ometagenome_2_FD_203712 | JGI IMG/M metagenome (GOLD analysis project Ga0307411, IMG submission 203712) | Maize rhizosphere microbial communities from greenhouse at UC Davis, California, United States - DK15-O-1 | ecosystem: Host-associated > Plants > Roots > Rhizosphere > Soil | place: USA...
GCCCAGCCAGCGCCGGGCACCGAGCAACCCGACGGCGGTGCCGCGATGGCACAGATCGGTCCCGACGAGTTCATCCTCATCGGCCACCGCGTGCGTGTGCGCATGGAACCCGAGGCGGGCACCCACGGCATGATGCTGCGCGCCGAGCAGGGTCGCTTTGACGCCCAGGGCCGCTGGGTCATGGAGCGCGTCTGGAACGGAGACCAGGTCGACTACGGCCTGAACCTGCCCGCCGAGCCCGTCATGCTCAAGGTGAAGATGGGCCGCCCCCGTCAATAAGGAGCAGCCGCCATGCAGCGCCGCCAACTGCTGCAGGCCGCCGGCCTGTTCGCCACCGTTCCGGCCTGGGCCGCGGACGCGCCGGGCTCCGCCTACGACTGGCGCAGCCTGACCTTCGGCGGCGGCGGCTTCATCGACGGCTTCGTGTTCCACCCGCGCGAGCAAGGCCTGCTCTACGCCCGCACCGACATCGGCGGCGCCTACCGCTTCGACGCGGCGGCCCAGCGCTGGCTGCCGCTGCTCGACCACCTCGGCAAGGCCGACGCCGACCTGATGGGCGTGCTCAGCATCGCCGTGGATCCGGCCGAGGCCAATCGCGTCTACGCCGCCTGCGGCCTCTACACCGGCCAGTGGGCGCGGGGCGCGGCGCTGCTCGCGTCGAACGACCGTGGCGCCACCTGGCAGACGCACGAACTCGGCGTCAAGTTGGCCGGCAACGGCCCCGGCCGCGGCTCGGGCGAGCGCCTGCAGGTGGACCCGAACCGGCCCGAGCGGTTGCTGCTCGGCACGACGGAGGACGGCCTGCTGCACAGCACGGACCGCGGCCAGCGCTTCTCGCGCCTCTCCGGCTTCCCGGCCAGGCATGTGTCCCTCGTGCTGTTCGATGCGAAGAGCGGCCAACCTGGCGAGGGCTCGCGCACCGTCTACGCGGGCAGCCACGACCAACCCGGCCTGTTCGTCTCCACGGACGCCGGCAACAGCTTCACGCGCATCGCCGAGTTGCCGGCCCAGGCTCCGCAACGGGCCGCCTTCGGCCCCGAGGGCTCGCTCTACGTCAGCTTCGCCGCGGGCGACGCCGGTGCCGTCGTCAACCCCAGCCATGCCAAGACCGGCAGCGTCTGGCGCCGCGCGCCCGACGGCCGCTGGAGCGACATCACGCCCGCCAGGCCAACGGCAGCCCAGACCTTCGGCTACTCGGGCCTCGACGTCGATGCGCGCCGCGCCGGCCGTCTCGTCGTGTCGACCATCGAGCGCTGGGGCACCGGTGAAGAGGTCTTCCTCTCCGACGACCACGGTGCCAACTGGACGCCGCTGGCCGCGCGCTCACGCTTCGACGCGAGCCGCCACCCGTGGTTGCAGGCCTACCAGGTCAACCGCCACCCCCAGGGCCACTGGATCGCCGACATCAAGATCGACCCGTTCGACGGTGAGCGCGCCATCTACGGCACCGGCTACGGCCTGTGGATGACCGCCAACCTCGGCGCACCACAGGTGAACTGGGCCTTCACCGTCGACAACCTCGAAGAGACGGCCGTGCTCGGGCTGGAAAGCCCGACTGGCGGTGCGGCGCTGCTGGCCGCCATGGGCGACGTCTCCGGCGCGGCGTGGGACGAGCTGGGCCAGGGCCCGAAGAACGGTCTCTTCCTGCCTGCTGCCGAGACCTGCCGCGCCGTCGCCTATGCCGAGCTCAACCCCGGCATCCTGGCCCGCACGGTGGACGGCAAGGCGACCGGTGGCCATTGGTCCGGCGATGGCGGCGCCAACTGGCGGCCCTTCGTCACCTCGCCGCAGGCCGGCAACAAGCCCGGCGACTTCGCTGCCGCCGGGCAGATCGCCGTGTCCGCCAAGGGCGGCTTCTTCCTGTGGGCGCGCCAGGGGCAGGCGGCCACGTTCTCGCGCGACCGCGGCCGCACCTGGGCGCCCTGCGCCGGCTGGCCGACCGAGCGCGACTTCATGTGCACGCCGGTGGCCGACCGCGCCCTTGAAGGCGTGTTCTACGTGCACGACCGTGCCAACGGCCGCATCCTCGTCAGCGTCGATGGCGGTGCCAGCTTCCAGCCCAGCATCACCGGCCTGCCCAAGCTGCAGGCCTGGCAAGGTGCGCAGCTCATTTCGGCGCCGGGCAAGCCGCGCGACCTCTGGCTGGCCCTGCCCGACAGCCTCGTGCACATCCCCGGCGCAGACGCCAAGGCGCAGGCCGTGCGCGCCGTGGCCGAGCCGTGGCGCGTGGCCGTCGGCAAGGCGGCCGAAGGCGCCAGCTACCACGCTGTCTACGTGTGGGGCCGCGTGGTCGTGGGCGGCAACCCCGTCGAAGGCCTGTTCCGCTCCATCGACGGCGGCACCAGCTTCCAGCGCATCAACGACGACCGCCATCGCTTCGGCCGGCTGGGCGCGCTGGCCGCCGACCCGCTGGAGTTCGGCGTCGTCTACGTCGCGCCCGATGGCCGCGGCGTCATCATGGGAAAGCCTCGTCCATGAAAGGTTTCATCGCCGCCCTCGCGCTCGCCGCGGCGGCCTTGCCGCTGCAGGCCGCAGAGCTGACGCTGCGTTATGCCGCGCCCGCACCCGACACGCCGCAGGGCTGGGAGCAGCAGGCGCTGCCCATCGGCAATGGCCGCATCGGCGCCATGCTGTTCGGCCAGGTGGCGCGCGATCGGTTGCAGTTCAACGACATCACGCTGTGGACCGGCGACGACCGCAACCTCGGTGCCTTCCAGCCCTTCGGCGACGTCGTGCTGACGCTGGACGGCGCCGACGCCCCCGTGGCTGACTACCGCCGCGAGCTGGACCTGCAGCGCGCCCGCCACCGCCTGAGCTACCGTCAGGACGGCGTGCGCTTCGAGCGCGAGACGCTCGCCAGCCACCCGGCCCAGGTCATCGTCTGGCGGCTCAGCGCCGACAGGCCCGGCCGCTACAACGGCCGCATCGCACTGACCGACCGCCACAGCGCGGCATTGAGTGCCGCCAACCAGACACTGACCGCCGTTGGCAAGCTGCCCAACGGCCTGGCCTACGCCAGCCAGCTGCGCGTGCTGCACGAAGGCGGCAGCGTGACCGTGGATGGCAACACGCTGGTCTTTCGCGACTGCAGCGCGCTGACGCTGGTGCTCGGCGCGGGCACGAGCTATGTGCCCGACGCCGCCAAGCGCTTCCGTGGCGAGCCGCCGCTGCCGCGCGTGCAGGCCCAGGTTGACGCGGCCGCCGCGCAGCCCTGGCCCCAGCTTCAGGCCGCGCACGAGCGCGACGTCCAGGCCCTGCTCGGCCGCGTGCAGCTCGACCTCGGCAGCAGCCCGGCCGAGCGCCGCGCGCTGACCACCGACGCCCGCCTGGCCGCCTACACCAAGAGCGGCGGCGACCCCGAGCTGGAGGCGCTGTACTTCCAGTTCGGCCGCTACCTGCTGGTCAGCAGCTCGCGCGACTCACTGCCCGCCAATCTGCAAGGCCTGTGGAACGACCACCTGCAGCCGCCGTGGAACAGCGACTACCACAGCAACATCAACCTGCAGATGAACTACTGGCCGGCCGAGCCGACCAACCTCGCCGAGGCAGCCCGGCCGCTGCACCGCTTCGTGCAGAGCCTGGTCCCCGAGTGGCGCCGCGCCGTCAGCGAGCGCGCCGCGCTGGCGCTGAAAGACCCCAAGGCCTTGCCCGCCGAGACGCCGCCCTGGGACCACTCCGTGCAGCCGCCGCGGGAACCGTTCTTGACCGCTGCGGGCAAGCCCATGCGCGGCTGGGCGCTGCGCACCGCAACCAACCCCTTCGGCGCCCAGACCTATTTGTGGAACATGACCGGCAATGCCTGGTACGCCCGCCACTTTTGGGAGCATTACGCCTTCACGCAGGACAAGGCCTTCCTGCGCGACGTGGCCTGGCCGGTGCTGAAGGAAGTGGGCGAGTTCTGGGAGGACCGGCTGAAGGCAACGCCCGATGGCAAGCTGGTGGCACCCGACGGCTGGTCACCGGAGCACGGTCCCATCCAGGACGGCGTGGCCTACGACCAGCAGATCCTCTGGGACCACTTCGACAACATGGCACAGGCCGCAGAAGCGCTCGGCGACAAGGCCGCGCGTGATCACGCCGCCTCATTGCGCGACCGCCTGGCCGGCCCGCGCATCGGCAGCTGGGGCCAGTTGCTCGAATGGATGGAGGAGCTGAAGGACCCGGTGCTCGACACGCCCAAGGACACGCACCGCCATGTGTCCCACCTCTACGCCCTCTACCCCGGCCGGCAGATCTCGCCCATGCGCACGCCCAAGCTGGCCGATGCCGCGCGCAAGACGCTGGAGGCGCGCGGCGATATCAGCACCGGCTGGTCCATGGCCTGGAAGATGGCCTACTGGGCGCGGCTGCGCGATGGCGACCACGCCCACACGCTGCTGCGCGGCTTGCTCGCCACGCCCGGCGCGCGCAGCGCCCGCACCGGCGGCGAGGTGAACCAGGGCGGCACCTACCCGAACCTCTTCGACACCCACCCGCCCTTCCAGATCGACGGCAACTTCGGCGCGACGGCGGCCATCGCCGAGATGCTGCTGCAGTCGCAGGACGGGGTCATCGATCTGCTGCCGGCCCTGCCTGCAACTTGGCCGCAAGGATCGGTCAAGGGCCTTCGCGCACGCGGCGGCTTCGAGGTCGACATCGCCTGGGCCGGCGGCAAGCTGACGCGGGCAACGGTTCGGTCCGTCGCTGGCGCGGGCGGGGGCCGTGTTCGTTTTGGCGAGCGCGTCGTCGAGCTGGAGCTCAAGCCCGGCCAGTCGCGCACCCTGCTCGCAAAAGACTTCTGACATGCACCGCTTCCTGCTCGCCCTCGTCGCCGCGCTGCCACTGACAGCGCAGTCACTGGACCTCGACGTGCGCCGCCCTGCTCCCGGCTGGCAGGTCGCCGTCACCGATTTCGAAGGCGATGCCAAGCTGACGGGTGACCTCGTCACCGTGCCCAAGCCCGCCAACCCGCGCGTACCCAACAGCCATGTCGCCGCCCGCCGTGGCAGCGACGGCGCCGTGACGCTGCAGTTCAGCAACTCCTGGATCGCCCAGGCGCGTTGGCAGGACGGCCCGGCGCTGGATCTGCGGCCCTATCTTGCCGAAGGCACGGTCGAGTTCGACCTGAACGTCATCGACCTCGCCAACGGCGGCATGAAGTTCAAGCTCGGCTGCGGCAAGGACTGCGAGCGCAAGGTCCCCTTCCTGTTCGCCGGCCGCGAGTTGGCCGGCAAGGGTCGCCAGCATCTCTCGTTCGCGCTGAAATGCTTCTGGCGCGACGGTGACGACTTCAGCGCCGTCAACCTGCCCTTCGCCCTGGAAGGCATCGGGAGCGGCGAGCTGCAGATCGCCAACCTGCGCATCAACAAGCGCGGCAAGCCGACGACGGCCTGCCCCGACTACCGCACCCAGTCCGTCACGCCCGAGCCGCTGCAGGAGTCCTGGGCCGTGGCGTGGTGGCTGCCGCGCCATGAGGCAAAGCTCGCAGAGATCAAGGCTCATCGCGAGGCCGGCCGGCGTGTGGACCTCGTCTTCGTCGGCGACTCCATCACGCAGGGCTGGGAGGGTGATGGCAAGGCCGCCTGGACCCAGCACTTCGCGAAGTACAACGCCGTCGCCCTCGGCTTCGGCGGCGACCGCACCGAGAACCTGCTGTGGCGCCTGCAGAACGGCGAGCTGGACGGCATGGCGCCGCGGGCCGTCGTCATGATGATCGGCACCAACAACACCGGCGAGCGGCTGGAAGACCCGGCGTTCACGGTGGCCGGCATCAAGCGCAATCTCGACGAGATCAAGCAGCGCCAGCCGCAGGCCAAGGTGCTGCTGCTGGCCCTGTTCCCGCGCGACGAGAAGCCCGACGGCCTCATGCGCCGCCACAACGCCAAGATCAACGCGTTGCTGCCGGCGCTGGCCGATGGCAAGCAGGTGTTCTTCCTCGACATCGGCAAGCAACTCACCAACCCGGACGGCACGCTGTCCAAAGACATCCTGCCGGACTGGCTGCACCTCAGCCCGCAGGGCTACGACATCTGGGCCCGCAGCCTGGAACCTACTTTGACCCCCTGGCTGGCGCCCTGACGGCAACGGCACTGACCCCATGACTGCACTGACCTACTCCAGCCCCTTCCCCGCCGACTTTCTGTTCGGCGTTGCCGCCGCCTCCGCCCAGATCGAGGGCGCCGCCTTCGAGGACGGCAAGGGCGAATCCATCTGGGACCGCTTCTGCCGCACGCCCGGCAAGGTGCACGACGGCGACACGCTGGACGTCGCCTGCGACCACTACCACCGCTTCGACGAGGACTTCGCGCTGATGGCCTCGCTGGGCTACAAGCACTACCGCCTGTCGATCGCCTGGCCGCGCATCTTTCCTAACGGCGACGGCGAGCTGAACCCCGCCGGCCTGGACTTCTATCACCGCCTGTTCGCCAGCATGAAGCGTCACGGCATCGAGCCGTGGGTGACGATGTTCCATTGGGACCTGCCGCAGTCGCTGGAAGACCGCGGCGGCTGGACGTCGCGCGTCACGGTCGAGGCTTTTGGGCGCTATGCCGACACCATCGTCAAGTCCTTCGCCGGCGAGGTGAAGCACTGGATCACGATGAACGAGATCCGCTGCTTCACCGAGCTGGGCTACGGCTGGGGCACCAAGGCGCCGGGCCGCAAGGAGAGCGCCGCGGTCGTCAACCAGACCTTCCACCACGCGCTGCTGTGCCACGGCCATGGCGTGAGGGCCGTGCGCGAGTTTGGCGGCGCCGGCGCCGTCGTCGGCCTGACCGACAACCTGGACGTCTGCATCCCCGTCACCGAGACGCCGGCCGACATCGCCGCCGCCAAGGCCTGGTTCCTGGAGAAGAACGCCCATGTGCTGGGCGCCATGCACGCCGGCCGGTACCCGGCCGAGTACCTGGCCCGCGCGGGCGCCGATGCGCCTGAAGTGCTGCCCGATGACTTCGACCTCATCAGCCTGCCGACCGACCACCTGGGGCTCAACATCTACACCGGCACGTATGTGCGCGCCGGCAAGAACGGCGCCGCTTTCGAAGCCCTGGCCCACCCCATCAACTACCCCCGCGCCGACAGCCCCTGGCTGCGCCTGGTGCCGCAGTCCATCTACTGGGCCACGCGCTTTGCCGCCGAGTGCTATGGCCACAAGGCGCTCTACATCACGGAGAACGGCTGCGGCTACAACGATGAGCCGGTGGTGAACGGCGAGGTGCTCGACCTGCACCGCCGCGACTTCCTGCGCAACCACCTGCGTGAGGCCCACCGCGCCATTGCCGACGGCGTGCCGCTCAAGGGCTACTTCCTGTGGAGCTTCATCGACAACTACGAATGGGAAGACGGCTACCAGCGCCGCTTCGGCATCGTGCATTGCGACTACGAGACGCTGGTGCGTACGCCGAAGCTGTCAGCGCTCTATTACGCCGACGTCATCGCCGAGCGTCGCATCCTCTGAAACGAAACGGGCAGAACCAAGCCGCCTATATTCCCTCGCGCCGCAGCGGGCCTCCGCCCCACACGCGGCCTAACGAGGACCATCCAGATGACTTCCTTTCGCCCCCTGCGCCGCCGCCAACTCTTCGCTGCCGCCGCGTTGCCGGCACTGGCCTCTGCTTCGCTGGCCGCCACGCCGCAGCGCCGCAACGCCCCGGACGGGCTGACTTACGAAAGCCCGTTCCCGGCCGACTTCGTCTTCGGCGTCGCCGCCGCCTCCGCGCAGATCGAGGGAGCCGCCTTCGAGGACGGCAAGGGCGAGTCCGTGTGGGACCGCTTCGCCCGCATCCCCGGCAAGGTCTACCAGGGCCACACGCCCGACGTCGCCTGCGACCACTACCACCGCTTCGACGAGGACTTCGCCTTGATGGCGTCGCTCGGGTTCAAGAAGTACCGCCTCTCCATCGCCTGGCCGCGCATCTATCCGAACGGCGACGGCGCGCTGAACCAGAAGGGGCTGGACTTCTATCACCGCCTGTTCGCCAGCATGAAGAAGCACGGCATCGAGCCGTGGGTGACGCTGTTCCACTGGGACCTGCCGCAATCACTCGAAGACCGCGGCGGCTGGACGTCACGCGGCACCGTCGATGCCTTCGCGCAATACGCCGACACCGTCGTCAAGGCCTTCGCCAAGGACGTGAAGCACTGGATCACGCTGAACGAGATCCTCTGCTTCACCTTGCTGGGCTACGGCACCGGCACCAAGGCGCCGGGCCGCAAGGAAAGCGCCAAGGTCGTCAACCAGACCTACCACCACGCGCTGCTCTGCCACGGTCATGGGGTGAGGGCCGTGCGCGAGTTTGGCGGCGCGGGCGCCGTCGTGGGCCTGACTGACAACTGCGCGGTGTCCGTGCCCGTGACGGAAACGCCGGCCGACATCGCCGCCGCCAAGGCCTGGTTCATCGACCGCAATGCGCAGATCCTCGGCGCCATCCAGGCCGGCAAGTACACCGCGAACTTCCTGTCACGCGTGGGCGCCGACGCGCCCGACGTGCAGCCGGGCGACTTCGCCCTCATCAGCCTGCCGACCGACTTCCTCGGGCTCAACATCTACAGCGGCACCTATGTGCGCGCCGGCAAGAACGGTGCGGCCTACGAGGCCCTGCCCCACCCGGTGAATTACCCACGCGCCGACAGCACCTGGCTGCGTCTCGTGCCGCAGTCCATCTACTGGGGCTCGCGCTTCTGTCATGAGGTCTACGGCCACAAGGCGCTCTACATCACCGAGAACGGCTGCGGCTACGACGAAGAGCCCGTCGTCAACGGCGAGGTGCTGGACCTGCACCGCCGCGACTACCTGCGCAGCCACCTGCGCGAGGCGCACCGCGTCATCGCCGCCGGCGTACCGCTGAAGGGCTACTTCCTGTGGAGCTTCATCGACAACTACGAATGGGAAGACGGATACCAGCGCCGCTTCGGCATCGTGCATTGCGATTTCAAGACGCAGGTCCGCACGCCCAAGTTGTCGGCCCGCTATTACGCCGACGTCGTCAAGACAAGAAAAATCCTGTGAGTTCGAGCGCCCCGTCCAAGACGTCCCTTGACCGGTCCCCCTGCGGGGTGGACCGGCCGGGGAGCGGTCCGGCGCTCGGCCCGCCAATCCCGGACACCGAATGAATCCGCAAAACCTGACCCTGAACGCGGCGCTGGCCGTGCCGCGTGCCACCGACCGCCTGCCGATGCGCCAGAAGGTGGGCTTCGGCCTAGGCGCCTTCCTCGACATGTGGGGCCACTGGCTCTACCCGTCGCTGGCCTTTCACGTCTTCAACATCTTCCTCGGCGTCGCACCGGGGCTCATCTCCACGGTGCAGATGGTGAAGATCTTCATCGACGCCGCGTCGGATGCGATCTTCGGCTGGATCTCGGACAACACGCGCACGCGCTATGGCCGGCGCCGGCCGTTCATCCTCGTCGGCGGCATCCTGGCCGGCATCGGCCTGCCGCTGATGTTCGCCGTCGGCAAGGGCTGGACGGACACGCAGTACTTCATCTTCATGCTCGTCAGCATGGTGATCTACGTGCCCATCATGAGCTGCTTCAACATGCCGTGGGTGAGCCTCGGTTCGGAGATGACGCCCGACTATCACGAGCGCACCACCGTGATGGCCATCCGCAACGCCATCCAGAAGCTGCCCGAACTGGCGATGTTCTTCGCCGCCCAGTTCACGACGCTGGCCATCTTCAACGACCCCGACACCGGCAAGCCCGACATCCTGCGTGGCGCGCAGACCTATTGCGCCATCCTGGGTGCCATCATGGTGGCGATGTCCATCGCCATCTTCCTGCTGGTGCGCGAGCGCTACTACGAGAAGCTGGTGTCGCGCACGCAGACGCACATCCCGTTCGCCGACACGCTGTGGCGCACGCTGCGCTGCAAGCCCTTCCGCCACGTGCTGCTGATGGCGCTGGCCTACGGCATCGGCACGGCGATGGTGGGCGCGCTGGGCTACTACGCAACCGTCTACTACGTCTGCCAGGGCGACGTGACGCTGGCCACGAAATGGAACACCGCGATGGGCCTGGCCGGCATGGCGTTCGGCTTCGCGGGCATCCCGTCCTTCTGGTGGATCGCCCGCCGCTTCGGCAAGCGCGCCGGCCTGGCCTGCGTGCTGGTGCTGGCCATCGGCGCCTTCATCGGCGACTGGTGGCTGTACGACCCCGAGCGCCCCTACCTGCAGTTGTTCGCCTGCGGCTTCGTCGCTTTCACCGGCGCGGGCTTCTGGACGCTGTACAGCGCCGTCATCGGCGACGTGGTGGACTACGACGAATCCCAGACCGGCCAGCGCCGCGAGGGCTCGTTCTCCGCCTGCCAGTCCTGGATCACCAAGGTCGGCATCGCCCTGGGCGTGGGCGCGTCGGGCTGGATCCTGCAGTTCACCGGCTTTGATTCCAAGCAGGACATCCAGACGCCCGAGGCCATCTTCTGGATCCGCATCCTGCTGTCGGGCATCCCCGTCATCGGGCTGGTGCTGGCACTCATCGCCATCCTGCGCTTCCCGCTGACCGAGGCGCGGATGCTGGAGATCCGCGGCAAGCTGGAAGCCACACGAGGTCAGGTATGAACATCTCACGTCGCATGGCCGTGCAGGCCGCACTGGCGGGCGCGGCGCTGCCCGCAACCGCAACCGCAGCCGCGCTCGCCGTACCCCGCTTTGCCGCCGGCATCGAAGGCCAGCGCAAGGCCGACCTGGGCAACGGCACCTACCTGAACCCCATCGTCGCCGGCGACCACGCCGACCCGACGGTGCTCAAGGACGGCGCCGATTACTACATGACGTTCTCGTCCTTCCAGTCCTATCCGGGCGCCGTCATCTGGCACTCGCAGGACCTGGTGAACTGGACGCCCATCACCGCGGCGCTGCACCAGCCCATCGGCACCGTCTGGGCGATGGACCTGATCAAGCACCAGGGCCGCTACTACCTCTACATACCCGTGCTCAACGACGCCGGCACGGGCGTCTACGTCACGCACGCCGACGACATCCGAGGCCCGTGGAGCGCCCCCATCGACCTGAAGATGCCCGGCTGCATCGACCCGGGCCACGTCGTCGGCGAGGACGGCCGCCGCTACCTGTTTGTCAACGGTGGCCGCCGCGTGCGGCTGAAGGACGACGGCCTGGCCACCGACGGCCCGCTGGAGAACAACGCCTGGAAGCCCTGGCAGTACCCCAAGGACTGGGTCGTCGAGATGTTCGCGCCGGAAGGTCCGAAGCTGTTTCGCCGTGGCGAGTGGTTCTACCTGATCTCCGCCGTGGGCGGCACCGCCGGGCCGCCGACCAGCCACATGGTCACCGTCGCCCGCTCGCGCTCGGTACACGGCCCCTGGGAAGACGCCCCTAACAACCCCATCGTGCGTACCGTCAGCGCGGACGAGCCGTGGTGGTCGCGCGGCCACGCCACCGTCGTCGAGGGGCCGTCGGGGGACTGGTGGATGGTCTATCACGGCTATGAGAACGGCATGCGCACGCTTGGCCGCCAAGCCCTGCTGGAGCCGGTGGAGTGGACGAAGGACGGCTGGCTGCGCGCCAAGGGCGGCACGCTGAACAAGCCCCTGCCCAAGCCCCGCGGTGGCAAGGCCAGCAAGGCGGGCTTTGCGCTGTCGGACGATTTCTCGTCGGGCAAGCTTGGCCTGCAATGGGCCTTCCACGCGCCCGGGCCGGACGAGGCCAAGCGCCTGCGCTTCGAGGACAAAGCCCTCGTCATCCGCGGCAAGGGCAAGGCCCTGCCCGACTCCTCACCACTGACCTGCGCGGCCGGCGACCGCAGCTACGAGATCACCGTCGACCTGGAGATCAATGGCGAAGGCCACGGCGGCCTCGCGCTGTTCTACGAGGAGCGCGGCCACGTCGGCATCGGCTTCAGCACCACGCAGATGCTGACCTACGGCTATGGCCAGGAGCATTCTTGGATGCGCGAGAACATGGCCACGCGCCACGTCCGCATCCGCCTCGTCAACCGCGAGAACGTCGTCACCTGGCACTACTCGCACGACGGCGGCAAGACCTGGAAACAGCATTCCTGGCAGATGGAGGTCTCGGGCCTGCATCACAACGTGTTCGGCGGTTTCGTCAGCCTGCGGCCCGCGCTGTTCAGCGCCGGCACCGGCGAGGTCCGCGCCCGCAACTTTGTCTACAAAGGACTCCCTGCATGACATCGCTCCGCTCCCTGCGCCGCCGCCAGCTGCTGGCCGCCACCGCCCTGCCCCTCGTTGCCCCCATGACGCTCGCCGCCCCGGCCGCTCCCACCCAGCGCCGCATCGTGCTCGACCTGGCCGAGGCCAAGCAGCCGCTGGACCGCTTCTTCGATCACTGCGTCGGCGCCGACTACCCCGGCACGACCTACCGCCCCGACGCGCTCGCGCAACTGAAGACCGCCGTCGACGAGCTGGGCTTTCGCTACCTGCGCTTCCACGCCATCTTCCATGACGTGTTCAAGACAGTCACACGCGACGCCGCCGGCAAGCTGGTGTTCGACTTCACCGGCATCGACAAGCTCTACGACGCGATGCTGGAACGACGCATCAAGCCCTTCATCGAGCTGGGCTTCACGCCGCTGGCGCTGAAGACGTCGGACCTGAAGATCTTCTACTGGGCCGGCAACACTTCGCATCCCGAGCCGACCGGCTGGGTCGCGCTGATCGACGCCTTCACGCGCCATCTGCTGCAGCGCTATGGCGAGAAGGAAGTGCGCAGCTGGTACTTCGAGGTCTGGAACGAGCCCAACCTCGATGGCTTCTGGGAGAAGGCCGACAAACAAGCCTACTTCGACCTCTACACCCGCACGGCCAAGGCCATCAAGGCCATCGACCCGCAGCTGCGCGTGGGCGGCCCGTCCACGGCCGGCGCCGCCTGGGTGCCGGAGTTCCTGGCGCACGCCAAGGTGACCGACACGCCGGTGGACTTCATCACCACGCACACCTACGGTGTGGATGAAGGCTACCTGGACGAGTTCGGCAAGGAGGACCGCATGCTGTCCAAGTCGCCCGACGCCATCGTGGGCGACGTGCGGCGCGTGCGCAAGGAGATCGAGGCCTCGCACCTGCCGGGCATCCCGCTGTTCTTCACCGAATGGAGCAGCAGCTACAACCCGCGCGACCTCGTGCACGACAGCTACATGAGCGCGCCCTATGTGCTCACCAAGCTGAAAGCTTCGCAAGGGTTGGCCCAGCACATGAGCTACTGGGTCTACAGCGACCTGTTCGAGGAACCCGGCCCGCCGGACGCGCCCTTCCACGGCGGCTTCGGCATGATGACCCGCGAGGGCATTCGCAAGCCGGTGTGGTTCTCCTACAAATACCTGGCCGCGCTGGCCCGGTTGGACGGCAAGGAGATCCTCAGCAGCGACGAGTTCAGCTGGGCCGCGACGAACGGCGAACAGGTGCAAGCCCTGGTGTGGGACTGGCGCCTGCCGGACCAGAAGGCCAGCAACCGCAGCTTCTTCGGCAAGCCGCAGCCGTCGCGCGCCGTCGGCACGGCCACCGTCGAGCTGCGCCACCTGCCGCCCGGCCGCTACCAGCTCACCCAGCACCGCACCGGCTACGAGGTCAACGACGCACACACGGCCTACTTGAAGATGGGCTCGCCGAAGAACCTCGACGCCAAGCAGCTCGCCACACTGAACGGCCTGACGACGGACAAGCCCGAACTGCAGCGCGAGCTGCGCGTCGGCGCCAACGGCTCTGCCACCGTCACCTTGAAGCTGCGCAGCCATGACGTCGTGCACCTGAGCCTGAAGCGAGTGGGCGCGTAAGAGCGGCGCGAGGCGCTGCTGCGCAGTTCCAGAAGACGAAGGCGCAGTTCATCGACCCCGGCATCCCCGTCGTCCTGGGCGAGTTCGGCGCCATCCGCCGCACCGAGCACCCCGGTGCCGAAGGCTTTCGCCTGGCCTGGGAGTGCCACGTCGCCCGCGACATCGGCAAGGCGCTCGTCGACTCAGCGGACTGACCCTCAACGCGGGGCGGCGTTCCTGCATCCGGCGCCACGGGCCGGCTGCGCAGTTCGACTATCCTGTTAGCACGACCCGGCCGAATGCCGGGCGATGAGGGAGTCGACGTGGACGAAAGCAGTCCGCCGCGCGGCGGCGGGGCCCTTTTCGAGACGCCAGCACAGACGCACCCGGCCTTCCTGCTGGACCAGCCGGCCGGGCCACGCGAGCGCCGCCACGCGCTCGTCGTGGCGGTGGCTTCGGTGCTGATCTTCGCGGCGCTGGTGCCGTTCGCGCAGCTCAAGCTCGCGCCCGTGCCGGCCTTCATCCCGATCTACGAGTCGGCCCTGGTGCTGACCGACCTCATCACGGCCGTGCTGCTGTTCGGCCAGTACCGCATCCTGCGCAGTCGGGCGCTGCTCGTGCTCGGCTGCGGCTATCTCTTCACCGCCGCGATGGCGACGGCGCATGCGCTGAGCTTCCCGGGCCTCTTCAGCGCCACCGGCCTGCTGGGCGCCGGCAGCCAGACGACGGTCTGGCTCTACATGATCTGGCACGGCGGCTTTCCGCTTTTCGTGCTCGGTTATGTGTGGCTCAAGCAGCGGCCGGCCACCGGCATGCCCGCGGCGGCCTGGCCCATCGGTACGCTGCTGGCCGGCATCGCCTTCGTGGCACTGACGACGCTGGGCCACGGCCTGCTCCCGGCGCTGCTGGTCTCCGGCCGCTACGCGACGGCGATGTACGTGACGGTGGGCTGCGTCTGGGCCTTCAACCTGCTGGCGCTGGGTGCCCTGTGGCGCCAACGGCCGCACACCGTGCTGGACCTGTGGCTGATGGTGGTCAGCCTGGCCTGGCTGTTCGACATCGCGCTGTCGGCCATGCTGAACGCGGCGCGCTTCGACCTCGGCTTCTACGCCGGCCGCATCTACGGCCTGGTGGCCTGTTCGGTCGTGCTGATGGAACTGCTGCTCGAGAACAGCACGCTCTACGCCCGCCTCTTCAAGGCCTATGAAGCGGGCCACCGCCAGGGCGAGGCGCTCGCCGCCGCGCGGGACGACGCCGAGGCCGCCAACGCGGCCAAGAGCCTGTTCCTGGCCAGCATGAGCCACGAGATCCGCACGCCGATGAACGCCATCATCGGCCTGACCCATGTCGTGCTTGAAACGCGGCTGGACGCGCGCCAGCGCGACTACCTCAGCAAGGTGCAGACCTCGTCCAAGGCGCTGCTCGCCCTGCTCAACGACATCCTCGACTACTCCAAGATCGAGGCCGGCAAGATCACGCTGGAGGCGGAGGAGTTCAGCCCCGAGGAGCTGATCGAGAACGTCGGGCACCTGTTCTCGGCGCGGCTCGAGGAGGCAGGCCTGGACCTGCTGTTCGAGTTCGACGAGCACCTGCCGGACCGACTCGTCGGCGACAGCCTGCGGCTGACGCAGGTGCTGAACAACCTCGTCGGCAACGCCATCAAGTTCACGCCCAATGGCGAGATCGTCGTGCGGGCCGAATGCCTGGGCGGGGAGGACGAAGCGGACGGCCAGGTGCGGCTGCGCATCGGCGTGCGCGACACCGGCATCGGCATGACGCCCGAGCAGGCCGGGCGCCTGTTCGAGGCCTTCAGCCAGGCCGATGCCTCCACCGCCCGGCGCTACGGCGGCACCGGCCTGGGCCTGGCCATCTGCAAGCGCCTGGTCGAGCTGATGGAGGGCCGCTTCGAGGTCAGCAGCACGCCCGGCGGGGGCAGCTGCTTCAGCTTCACCTGCCGCTTCGGCAAGGCCAAGCCGGGTGCCGAACGCATCGACCTGCACCGCATCCGCGGCATGCGCACGCTGGTCGTCGACGCCCAGCCCACCGAGCGGCTGATCCTGCAGCAGATGCTGCAGAGCTGGCGGTTCCAGGTCGGCGTGGCGTCGTTCGGCGACGAGGCCTTGTACCGGCTGCGCCAGGCCGACCCGCTGCACCCCTACGAGCTGCTTCTGCTCGACTGGAAGACGGCCGGCACGGACTTCATCGACGCGGCCCGGCGCATTGCCGCCGAGCGCGGCACGCCGGCGCCGGCCGTCATCGCGATGGGCAGCCTGCACGCCAGCGAACGCCTGGCCGAGGAACTGGGCGGCCGGGACGGCACCAAGGTCCTCGTCAAGCCGGTCACGCCGTCGCGCCTGTTTGATGCCATCGTGCACCTGCAGCGCGGTGATGAACGCATGGTCGACATGCCGGCCGGCGGCCTGGCCGACCTCAGGCAGGCGATGCGGCCGCTGCACGGCGCGCGCGTGCTGCTCGTGGAGGACAACCCGGTCAACCAGCAGGTCGCCTGCGCCTTCCTCGACGCGATGGGCCTGCAAGTCGACGTGGCCGAGAACGGCCTGCAGGCCGTCGAGCAGGTCAAGCAAGGCGCCTTCGACGCGGTGCTGATGGACATGCAGATGCCGCAGATGGACGGCCTGGCCGCGACGCGGCTCATCCGCGCCATGCCCCAGCACGCCCGCCTGCCCATCATCGCGATGACGGCCGGCGCGATGGCGCACGACGTTCAGGACTGCCTGGCGGCCGGCATGGTCGCCCACGTCAGCAAACCCATCGACGCCAGGCAGCTGGTGCGCACGCTGCTGGCCTGGGTGTCGCCCTTCGCCAGGCAGAGCTCGCGAGGCGAAGCCCGCTGACGAAAGGGTCAGGCCACGGCGCCGCCGGGCGGCAGCCGCTCGAAATCCATCACCCAGTTGTCCTCCCAGGTCTGCCCGCCATCGGGCGAGAAGGCCTGCGACCAGCGTGCGCCGTCGGGTCCGATGTCCGACCAACGGAAGCGCACGCGGATGCGCTGGCCGCGCAGTTCGTCGTCGCACTGAAACTCGCCGACGCCATCGGCAAAGCCGCCGACCACCGGCGGATCGAGCCGGTGCGGGTTGCGGCCGTCGATCCACCAGATGGACCACAGCCGCGTGGCCGGGTCGAACATGCGCATCGACGCGGCGCGGTACTCGCCGCCGGGCAGATCCAGCACGTTGTCGTCGATGTTGCCCCGACCGCCCAGCAGCGGCCACATGCGGCAGCGGCCCTCGAAATGATCCCAGTCCTGGCAGCCGAGCAGGCGCTCCTTCAGGCGGCGGTGGCTGACCTTCCAGTGGCCGATGAGGAAATCGAAGTCTTGCGGTGTGGATGTGGCGTTCATGGGGACTCAAGCGTGAAGGGCGGAACGGGCGGTCGGCGCCAGGCGCAGATGCTGCGAGGGGCGGGCCAGCCAAGGCTGCAGCTGCGCATCGGGGGCGCGCGCCCAGCCCTCGCCGACGGGCGCGTCGTCGAACAGCGCCAGGCCGAGCAGCACAGGCTCGCCTTCGCGCACGGGCAGGCGCGGAAAATTGTTCGGTGCGGCCTCGCTGGCATACCAGGCGAGCACCCGCGCACCGGCCGCGGGCAAGGCGCGGCATGCGGACAACAGCTCCGGGACGGCGGGCGCCTTCAGGTGCAGCACCAACGCATGCAGCACGCCCGCAGGCAGCGCCGTCTCACCGCGCGGCGCACGCGGCTGCGTCGGCACCGACAGCGCGGCGCCGTCCCAGGCCGGGCGCAACAGCAGCACGTCGTCGGAGTCCAACATCGTCGCGTTGGCCGCGTTGCGGTGCGCCGCCCACACGGGGCCACCGTAGAAGGCGGGCAGCGCCGCACCGCGCGCGGCCATGTCGCAAAAGCCGCGCAGCCAGACGAAGCGGTCGGCATCGTCCAGGTCGCGGAACTGGCCGAGCACGGCCATGCCGAGCGCCTCCTGGCTCTCGACGAACTCGCTATCGAACAGCGCGATCAGCCTGTCGCGCTGGCCGGGATGCAGCGTGTACTGGCGCAGCTCGACGACGCGGCAATCGGGCGCCGCCGGTGCGGCTGGCTCGGAGCTTGAAGACATGGCGGGCATCCACGCAATTGATCACCCGCGCAGTCTGCGCTGCGCCCCTGCCAAGGCGTGGCAGGTATCTGTCAGCCGCCGTCGGGGACTGGCAGCGTCAGGCCGCGCTTGAGCACGCCCATCGCGACCTGCGTCGTGTAGCGGCGCACATTCGGGTTGGCCGCCAGCAGGCGCGCCATCAGCGCCTCGTAGCCGGCCGCATCGGGCGCCGTGACGACAAGCACGAAGTCGGCCTCACCCGTCACGTAGAAGGCCTGCTGCACGGCGGCCTCGGCCTCCAGCCAGGCGCGCAGTGCGGCCATCAACTCGGGCCGTTCGCTCTGCACCTGCAGGCCGGCGATGAAGGTGGTCGGGCGGCCGACCTGGGCCGCATCGAGCACGGCGATCTGGCGCTGGATGACCCCCTGCTCGCGCAGGCGCTTGAGCCGGCGCTGGATGGCCGAAGCCGACAGGCTGACCCGCTCGGCCAGCTGCTCGGCGGTCAGTGCCGCGTCCTGCTGCACAAAGGTCAGCAGTTGGCGGTCGAAGCGGTCCAGCTCAGTCATCGGAAAGGCATTGCAGATTACGGCCAAACAGCGCCGCGGCGGCGCATCTTGCCGCAATTCATCGCGGGCCATTGCCTAGCATGGTCGGCTCAGCAACAAGGAGCTTGTCGATGATCGACCACATGTCCCTGGGCACCACGCGCTATGCCGATTCGGTGGCCTTCTACAGCCGCGTGCTGGCGCCGCTCGGGCTGCAACTGATGCGCGACACCGGTGGCGAGGCCGCCTTCGGCACCGACACGAAATGGTGTTTCTTCCTCTACCCCGTGCCCGAGGGCGAACCGGTGACGGCGCGCGGCACCCACGTCGCCCTCGCGGCCCCGGACCGCGCGGCCGTCGCCGCGGCCCATGAAGCGGCGCTGGCCGCAGCGGCGCGCGACATCTTCACGCCGCGCACGCGGCCGGACATCAGCGAGAGTTATTTCGGCGCGATGTTCCACGACCTCGACGGCCACCGCATCGAGGTCAAGACGCGCGAGGCCTGAAGCCCCCAGGCCGGGCTAGCGGTTGATCAGCAGGTCTTCGGCCTGCTTGCCTGCGGCCAGCGCGTCCTTGAACCAGTTCGGGCGCTTGCCGACGCCCGACCACGTGCGGCCATTGCCGTCGGTGTACTTGGCGGTGCCGCCCGGCTTCTTGGCCGCGGACTTGGCACGCTTGCCGGCCACCTTGGCGGTGCCCGCGCGACGGCGCGTCGACTTGGCCGGCGTGCCGCCGAACAATTCATCCACGGTGATGTCGTAGTGGGCGATTGCCTCTTTGATGCGGGCCACCACATCGGCCTTCTCGCGCGAACGCAATGCGTCCGCCTGCTTCTGCAATTGTTCGATCTGCTTGAGCAGGCCGTGCAGGGATTTCGCCATTCAGGTCTCCAGCGACATGGGTTCTAGGAATGGCGCGATTCAATCACAAATGCCGGGCACGCCGAATGTGACATCCGAATGGAAGCCATTCGCTCGAATGAATGACGCATTGAGTGAGCGCAATGCTTTCCATTCGGGACGACGCGGCGTGATGCGGCCGCGGTGGCCCCCCAGGCCTTGCTGAATGCAGGGTCATTTTCATGGAACTACATTTGTTCCATGAAACGAGACAGCCGCCTTTCCGGGGTCCTGCATGTGCTGCTGCACATGGCCGAGAGCGACCAGCCTGCCACATCCGAAACGCTGGCGCGGGCGATGCGCACCAACCCGGTCGTCGTGCGCCGGTTGATGGGCGGGCTGCGCCGCGCCGGCCTCGTCGCTTCGGCGAAGGGCCATGGCGGCGGCTGGGTGCTCGGCTGCCCGCTGACCCGCATCACGCTGGGCGACATCCACGCCGCCCTGGGCGCGCCGCCTTTCCTCGCCGTCGGCCACCGCGAGGCCGAGCCCAACTGCCTCGTCGAGCAGGCAGTCAACGGTGCGCTGGGCTCGGCCTATGCCGAGGCCGAGGCGCTGCTGCTCAAGCGGCTGTACCAGGTGACGCTCGCCGAGCTGTCCCGCGATTTCCACGCCCGGCTGCAGGCCTGCGGCGCAACCCTTCAGGAGATGAACCATGACGCATGAGTTCGAGGCCGTCGTCGTGGGCGGCAGCTACGCCGGCCTGTCCGCCGCCCTGCAGTTGGCCCGTGCGCGACGCCGCATCGCGGTCGTCGATGCCGGCCAGCGGCGCAACCGCTTCGCCGCGGCGTCGCATGGGTTCCTCGGCCAGGACGGCCGCGCGCCCGGCGACATCGTGGCCGACGCCAAGGCGCAGCTGCTGGCCTATGCCACCGTCAGCTGGGTGGACGGTCAGGCGCTGACGGCGCAGCCACGCGGCGACGGTTTCGCCGTCGCGCTGGACGGCCGCGAGCTGACGGCCCGCCGCCTCGTGCTGGCCACCGGCGTCGTCGACGAACTGCCGGCCATCGAGGGCCTGGCCGAGCGCTGGGGGAGCAGCGTCTTTCACTGCCCGTACTGCCACGGCTACGAGCTGCAGCAGGGCGACATCGGCGTGCTGGCCACGGGCGAGTCCTCGCTGCACCAGGCCTTACTGCTGCCCGACTGGGGCCGCACCACGCTGCTGCTCAACGGCGCCTTTGCGCCGGATGCGGCGCAGCTGGCGGCGCTCGCCGTGCGCGGCGTGACGGTGGAGGCGGCGCCGGTGGCGCGCATCAGGGACGAGGCCACCATCGAGTTGCAGGACGGCCGCCGTCTGCCGCTGGCCGGTCTGTTCGTCGCCACGCGCATTCGCATGTCCAGCCCGCTGGCGGAACAGCTCGGCTGTGAGTTCGAGCAGGGCCCTGCCGGGCCCTTCATCCGCCGTGACGCGATGGCAGTAACGACGGTGCCGGGCGTGTTCGCCTGTGGCGACGCGGCCCGGCCCTTCGGCAACGTGGCGATGGCGGTGGGCGACGGCGCCCTGACAGGCGCCGCCACGCACCGCTCGTTGATCCCGGGGCTGTGAGCCCCGGGCGGCGCGTCAGCAGCTCAGCTTCGCCAGGCCCTTGCCTGCGCCGGCGGCCGCCGGCAGGTTCTGCTTGACGCAGCTCGGGTCCTGCAGCGTGTAGCCGTAGGGAATGCCGAGCGGGAAGGTCGCGGTGCTCGTCCAGTCGGTCGCGTCGCGCGACGGCGACGAGCCGCTGGCCACCCAGGTGATGCCGAAGCGCGCGAAGTCGGCCGGGCTCTGCACGTTGTTGTTGCGCAGTTGCCAGTAGCCGAGGGACGGGCTGTCACGCGAGGTCACCGGGTTCTGCGCGTTCTCGAACCAGTTGCCTTCGATCAGCGAGTAGCCGCTCATGCGGATGTTCGCGCCAGACGTCAGCACGCCGCTGTACAGGTTGTTGTACAGGTGCGTGTAGCCACCGCGCTGCAGCGGCAAGCGCGAGCTGACGTTCTGGTAGTGGTTGTGATGGAAGGTGATGAAGCGGTCGCTGGCGTCGCTGTCGCTGGAGCCGATCAGGCCAACCTTCTGGTGGTCGTGGATGTGGTTGTAGGAGTAGGTGATGTGGTGGGAGCCGGCCTTGCTGTCGATGAGACCGTCGAACTCGAGGTCGCCCGCGCCGCTGCACTCCTTTGTGCTGGAGAACAGCGTGTTGTGGTCGATCCAGATGTAGCCCGGGTAGGCCCCGCTCAGGCCTTCGATGCCGATGGCGTCGATGGAGCCCGGCAGCAGGCCGATGGTCATGTTGCGGATGATGATGTTCTGCGCATTGGCCTTGATCGCCAGGCCGAAGTTCGCGGCCGAGTCGTTCGCGCCTTCGATGGTGATGTTGCTCTTGTTCTTGATCTCGACGATGGCGCCGTCCGGCTTCTGCCATTGCGCGCAGGAGTCGGTGATGGTGCCGAAGTCGAAGCGGCCGGTGTAGCGCAGCACGAGGCCGCCGCTGCCGGTGTAGGCATTGATGGCAGCCTGCATTTCTGCAGCGGTGGCCACGTTGACCGGCGTCACGCTGCCGCCACCGGTGACCAGGCCGGCGTAGCCGCCGCTGTGGGCGGCGGGAGCGGGAGCGGGAGCGGGAGCGGGAGCGGGAGCGGGAGCGGGAGCGGGAGCGGGTGCGGGTGCTGGAGCAGGCGCGGGTGCCGGAGCCGGAGCGGGTGCGGGTGCAGGTGCAGGTGCTGGTGTTGGTGCGGGCACCGGGCCCACCGCGCATTTCTTCGTGATGCCGGGATAGGGGTCCGACCCGAAGGTGGCCACCGTGCAGGCGATGTCGCCGCTGAGGTTCTTGATCACCCAGCGGTCCTTGATGCCGAAGGACACCGGGCGGACGGTGCTGCCGGCCTTGCAGGTTTCGCCTTGGTCGGCGCACTTGGAATAGCCCGAGGGCCAGTCCACGGCGTGCGCCGCGGACGCAGCGAACAGCAGCGACAACGCGCCGTACAGGGGCTTGCCCAGCATGGGGGGCAAGGGAGGCGGGGTCATGGGGGTCTTCATCTCGTCTGTCTCCTGGATTTTTTTGGCGCCCGGCCCGAACGGGAGGCGCGCAGCAAGGCATCGGCGGGCTCGCACGGGCGGCCGCTGCTCGATGGGATGGGGAGATGGAACCAGAGCCGACTGCAGGTCGCTACCGGTCGATCTGCGCGCAAGGCGCAACGACGTCAGGTCGGCGCATCGCTTCGGACGCGCATCGCGGGGCCATCATGAAACGACGTTTCGATTTTGTGACCCCGGGATTTCACCCGCCGGGTAAGCCTGAAGGTCCGCCAGGGGACAGGGCGACAGCTCGGTGTACGCGGGCCTCGTCGGCAACGGCCTACATCCAGACTGCGCCCGCCCCGACTGCCGCGGCGGCGGGCAAGGCGCACATTGAAGAGCGTGCATTCCACGCACGGCCGGCCCCGCCGCCGCGCCCAATGTCAGCCAACCCCACAGGAGGCACCCCATGTCCTATCCCACCATCTCTTCTTCCAAGGTCGAAGGCACCAACGTCTACAACCTGCAGGGCGACAAGCTCGGCTCGATCGACGACCTCGTCATCGACAAGCGCAGCGGCCAGGTCCGCTATGCCGCGCTGGAGTTCGGCGGTTTCCTCGGCATGGGCACGGACCGCTATCCCCTGCCCTGGAACATGCTGAAGTACGACACCGACAAGGACGGCTACGTCGTCAACGTCGACAAGGCCCAACTGGAGAAGGCGCCGCGCTATTCGGAAGACGAGTCACCCACGTACTCGGACGAGTACGGCCGCAAGGTCTACGACTACTACGGCTTCCCTTGGTTGTGACTGGCCCCTCGTCCAGCCCCGCCTTGCTGAACGCCGGCGAGGCTGGCCGGTCCCCCTAGGGGACGTCGATGCCTGCCGGATCGACCGGCAGGCATCGACCTCCGCGGGCCGGCTTGGGAGCGGCCCGGCGCTCGGCCCGCAATGCCACTGATGACCGGAGCTGTCATGGCCACATCCGCCCGTTCCATCGCCTCGCTGTCGCTCAGCTTCGGTCTCGTGCACGTGCCGGTGAAGCTGTTCTCAGCCACCGAGCCAGGCTCGGAGATCCGCTTCAACCTGCTCGACAAGGACGGCTCGCGCGTCAAGCAGCAGTACGTCAACGAGCGCACCCGGCAGGTCGTCGAGCGCAAGGACATGGTCAAGGGCTACGAGGTGGAGGACAACCGCTTCGTGCTGTTCACGCCGCAGGAGCTGAAGAACCTGGAGGAAGGCAGCAGCCACGTGATCCAGATCGTCAGCTTCGTGCCGCTGGCCTCCATCGACCCGCTGTACTACGACAAGAGCTACCTGCTGGCGCCCGACAAACGCGGCGACAAGCCCTATGCGCTGCTGGCCGAGGCGCTGCGCCAGTCCGGTCGCTGCGCGCTGGCCAAGTGGTCGTGGAAGGCCAAGCAGTACGTCGCGCAGATCCGCGCCAACGAGGACGGCCTCATCCTGCAGCAGCTGCGCTACGCCGAAGAGGTGCGCTCGCTGGCCGACCTGGACATTCCCAAGGCCGAGGTCTCCAGGCCCGAGCTGCAGCTGGCCTTGCAGCTGGTCGAGCAGATCGCCGCGGACGAGTTCGACCCGACCCAGTTCGAGGACGAGGAGAAGGGCCGCGTGCTCGCCGCCATCGAGGAGAAGGTCAAGGGCAAGCAGATCGTCGCGTCCTCGCATGAAGAAGACGGCGCCGCCGGCAGCGGCCAGGTCATCGACCTGATGGACGCATTGCGCGCGAGCCTGGGCGGCAAGAAGCCGGCCAAGGACGCCAAGGAGGCCAAGGACGGCAAGGCGTCCAACGTGACGGCCCTCAAGCCCAAGGCACCGCCGCCAGCCCGCAAGGCGGCCAAGCGCGTCACGGTGGAACCCGAGGCCGCGCCGGCACCTGCCCGCAAGCGTGCCAGCAAATAGCCCCCATGGCGGCCGACGCGCCCTACCCACTGCGGCAGGCGCTGCGCCTGACCGGCCTGTCCAGGCGCTTCCTGGACAGCCTCGTCGAGCAAGGCCTGGTGGGCTCGCCCGATGGCCAGCGCTTCAGCCACCAGGACGTCGTCGTCGGCCGCACCGCGAAGGCGCTGCGCGATGCCGGCGTGCCGCCGCGCAAGGTGCTGCAGGCGCTGCGGCACGTGAGGGATTCGCTGGCGAGCGGCCCGCTGTCGGGCGTGCGCCTGCGCCCACATGCGGGTGCCGTCGAGCTGCACACCGGCGAGCAGCGCCTGGACGCCCACACCGGCCAGGCGCTGCTGCCCTTCGACGACGAACCCGGCGCCGCTGGCGTGCAGCCCCTGCCGGCCGAACCCGAGCGCGATGCCGACCACTGGCTGCGCGAGGCCATGCGGCTCGAAGCCACCGACAGCGCCGCCGCCGAGGCCGCCTACCGCCGCGTGCTGGCCCAGGACGTCTGCTGCGCCGCGGCTTACATCAACCTCGGTGCCCTGCTCTGCGAAGCACGCCGCTGCGAGGAAGCCGTGGCGCTGTACGAGCAGGCGCTGGACCGCTGCGAGCCCACAGCACTCGTGCACTTCAACCGCGCGACCGCGCTGGAGGACGTCGGCCGCCCGCACCAAGCCGTGGCGGCCTACGAGCGCGCACTGGCGCTGGACCCACATCTTGCCGACGCCCATTTCAACCTCGGCGTGCTGCTGGAGAAGCTGGGCGACCACCCGGGTTCGCTGCGTCACATGAGTGCGTATCGGCGGGCTGGGGGGGTGTCGTGAACGAGTGCCAGCCGGGCGTTGGGACGCTGCAGGCCGCGTTGAGAGAAGCTTGCTTGCCGCCCAGGCCCAGCCGGGATTTCGCCCCGGCGGCCGACTCACTTTCTTGCGCGCGCAGGAAAGTAAGCAAAGAAAGCGCCCCTGCAGAACCGCCCGCCTGCTGCGCAGCCGGGTGCCCTGCGATGCCCGAAGCCCAGGGCTCGCGCAGAACTCACTTCGCTACGCTGCGTTCAAACAACTGCGCGAAGTCAGTTGTCGAAGCGCGCTGCGCGCGCGCCCTGGGCTTCTGCGCTTCTCGGCGGATTAGAAGGGGAATCCCGAAACAGCCAACAGCCAAACCCGAAAGCCGTTCGCTACGAGGTATTCCTCTTGCCCCCTTCAGCCCCGCCGAGGAACGGAAGGTCTTGAGGGCGTGCGCGCAGCGCACTTCAAGAACTGACTCCGTGCGGTTGTTTGAGCGCAGCGTAGCGAAGCGAGTTCCGCACGGGCCCTCAAGGCCTGAGTACCGCAGGGGACCGACTCGCGCAGCGGGTCGGCGGGGCGGTCGGGGGGAGCTCTTTGGTTACTTTCTGGCGGACCAGAAAGTGACTCGCCCGCCGGGGCGAAATCCCGGTATGAGCCTCGCCACAAAGGCAAACCCACAAAGGTGACGTCCATGAAAGCCGACGCCCCTCTCGCCCGCTACAACGCCAAGCGCGACTTCGGCGCCACGCCCGAACCCGCAGGCAAGCCGGCGCGAAAGGCCAAGCAGCTCAGCTTCGTCATCCAGAAGCACTGGGCCTCACGCCTGCACTACGACTTCCGGCTGGAGCTGGATGGCGTCATGCTCAGTTGGGCGGTGCCCAAAGGCCCGAGCTTCGACCCTGCCATCAAGTCCATGGCGATCCATGTCGAGGACCACCCGGTCAGCTACAACACTTTCGAGGGCAGCATCCCCAAGGGCCAGTACGGCGCCGGCACCGTCATCATCTGGGACCGCGGCACCTGGGAGCCCGTCGGTGACCCGCGTGAGGGCATCGAGAAGGGCAAGCTGATCTTCCACCTGCACGGCCAGAAGCTCGCCGGCCTGTGGGAGCTGGTGCGCATCTCCAAGCCCGGCCAGTTCAAGCAGGATCACTGGCTGCTGCTGAAGAAACGCGGCGATGCCTGGGCGCGGCCGAGCACCGAGTACGACGTCATCAGCGCGCTGCCGGACAGCGTCGTCGAGAAGCCGTTGGGCCTCGTCGAGGCGCGCGAGCCGCGCGGCGTGGCGGCTGCGCCGGCGCCCTCGGCTGCGCCCGACCTGTCGAAGGCCGTCAAGGCCGCCCTGCCCGAGACGCTGCAGCCGCAGCTCGCCACGCTGGCGGGCGCTGCGCCACCGGGTGACTGGGTCATCGAGCACAAGTTCGACGGCTACCGGCTGCTGGCCCGCACCACCGCCGGCAAGGTGCGGCTCTTCACGCGCCAGGGCAACGACTGGACGACCCGGCTCAAGCCGCTGGCCGAAGCGCTGCAGGCGCTGGACCTCGGCCCCGCCTGGCTGGACGGCGAGATCGTCGTCATGAACGAGCAGGGCGTGCCCGACTTCAACCGCCTGCAGAACGCCATCGACAACGCCCGCACGCAGGACATCGTGTTCTTCCTATTCGACCTGCCCTTCGTCGGCAAGTACGACCTGCGCCAGGTGCCGCTGAGGAGCCGCCGCGCCGCGCTGCTGCAGCTGCTCGAAGGCCGCACGACCGAGCGCATCCGCGTCAGCGACGAGCTGCCGTCCACGCCCAGCGACGTGCTCGCCGCGGCCTGCCAGCTGGGGCTGGAGGGCGTCATCCTGAAGCGCGCCGACTCGCCCTACATCTGCCGGCGCAGCGACACCTGGCTCAAGCTGAAGTGCCAGCGCCGCCAGGAGTTCGTCGTCATCGGCTTCACCGACCGCACCAACTCGCCGGGCGAGGTCGGCGCGCTGATGCTGGGCTATCACGACAACGGCCGGCTGCGCTCGGCCGGCTCGGTCGGCACCGGCTGGGGCACGGCCCAAGGGCGTGAACTGCACCGCCAGCTCGTGGCCCTGGAAACCAGGACGCCGAGCCTCGACCCCGAGGAACTGGCGCCGGGGCGCTGGTCCAAGCGCAAGCGCGGCAGCGAGCGCTGGGTGAAGCCGGAGCTGGTCGTCGAAGTGGCCTTCGGCGAATGGACGCCGGACGGGCACATCCGGCATGCGAGCTTCCGCGGCGTGCGCACGGACAAGCCGGCCAAGGCCATCACGCGCGAGCAGGCCGCGCCGGTGGCGAAGCCGGCAGCGGCGCCGGCAGCGCGCAAGACCGGTGTCGCGATCACGCATGGCGACCGCGTCATCGACCCGTCGACCGGGCTGCGCAAGATCGACCTCGTGCGCTACTACGAGAGCGTCGCCGAGTGGATGCTGCCGCACCTGCGCCAGCGCCCGGTGTCGCTGGTGCGCGCGCCGCAGGGCATCACCGGCGAGCTGTTCTTCCAGAAGCACTCGGAAGCCAAGATGCCCGGGGTCGTCGACCTGGACGCCGAACTCTGGCCCGGCCATGCACCGCTGCTGGCCATCAACAGCCTGGAAGGCTTGATCAGCGCGACGCAGATGAACGTCGTCGAGTTTCACACCTGGAACACGACGGCGAAGAAGATCAACCAGCCCGACCGGGTCATCTTCGACCTCGACCCCGGCGAGGGCGTGACCTGGGCGGAGCTGCAGGAAGCGGCGCTGCTGATGCACACGCTGCTGGAGGAGCTGGGCCTGAAGAGCTGGCTCAAGACCAGCGGCGGCAAGGGCCTGCACGTCGTCGTGCCGCTGGCACCGCGGCTCGACGACGACGCGGTGAAGGCCTTTTCCAAGGCGGCGGTCGAGCACATGGCGCGGACCATCCCGCAGCGCTTCGTCGCCAAGAGCGGCAGCAGCCGGCGTGTCGGCAAGATCTTCATCGACTACCTGCGCAACGGCCACGGGCAGACGACTGCCGCCGCCTTCTCGGCCCGCGCGCGGCCGGGGCTGGGCGTCTCCATGCCGGTCGCGTGGGCGCAGCTGTCGGCGTTGAAGAGCGGCGCGCACTGGACCATCCAGACGGCCCGCGAATACCTGTCCTTCAGCGCCGACGACCCCTGGGCCGACTACTGGAAGACGCGCCAGCCGCTGGCCGCGGCGATCAAGCGGCTGAAAGCCGGCTGAAGGCCGGCCGAGTTGCGAACCGCTTCGCGGCGTCGTCCGACGCTTGCTGCACCGCAGCGCCGACACAGGCGGGCACGCCGTGTTCCTAAGCTGACCGCGGGGCTGCCTGACAACAGACAGCCGCCAATCCATCAACCCGAAGGAGACCACGATGACCCGATTCCACGCTCCGCGCCTGCTGTGCGCCCTGGTGCTCACCGGACTGGCCGGCGCTGCGTCGGCCAACCTGACTCAGCCTGTCTATGCCACCGCCAAGGACGAGGTGAAGGCGATGTTCAAGGCCGAACGCGACAAGTGCGACGGCATGTCCGGCAACGCCAAAGACGTCTGTGTCGAACGTGCCAAGGGCCATGAGAAGGTCGCCCTCTCGCACCTGGAGTACCAGTACACGGGCAACGCCAAGGACCGCAACGACTACCTCGAAGCGCGCTACGAGGCCAAGTACAAGCTGGCCAAGGAAACGTGCGACAGCCTGTCGGGCAACGCCAAGGACGTCTGCGTGGCCGAGGCCAAGGCCGCTCACGACAAGGCCAAGGCCGACCTGAAGGCGAACAAGAAGATCGCCGAGGCGCAGAACGACCAGATGGAAGCCAAGCTCAAGGCCGACTACAAGGCCGCCAACGAGCGCTGCGACACGCTGTCGGGCAACGCCAAGGACAGCTGCCAGGCCAGCGCCAAGGCCCGCTACTTCCAGTGACCGTCGCCGGGCCGCCCCGTGGCGGCCTGACGGACGAAGGCCCGGATGCCGCCACGCGTCCGGGCCTTTCGTTTGGGCCGGGAGCCTGGCCGCTTCACCCCTCGCTGTCCGCCAGTCTCGGTCGCGCGCGTAGGACGCCTTCCCGTCGGTTCGTCAGCGGGCACGCCACTTGCTGTCATGCCGTTACAAGCAGTGTTCAACCGCGTTCGGGAACGTGTTGCGGCCTCGATGAGGCAGGCACGGCTGAGAGGAAAAATGCCATGGCTACTGAGGACTTTCGTGTCGTGCTCGTCGAGGACGATGTGGACACTTGCGAGGCCTTGAGCCGCCTGCTGCAGTTCGACGGCTACAGCGTGCGCGTGGCCAACACGGCCGAGGACGCCATCCGCGTCGTCGACGAGTACCAGCCCCTGTGCGCCCTGCTGGACCTGGGGCTGCCGGACTTCGACGGCTGCGAGCTCAGCAAGCGCCTGCGTGCGGCGCACGGCCCCGATCTCGTGCTCATCGCGGTCACGGGCCGCAGCGGCGACAAGGCCCACAACGAGGCCATGGCCGCGGGCGTGGACCACGTGCTCAGCAAGCCGCTGACGCTGGAGAACCTGAGGCGCTTTTTCCCGCCGCTGAACTGATTTACCGGCAATATTTGCCGACGTGCCCCGAGCTGCGGCGCGGGGCCGAATTTGCTGTGCCCGCCCCCGCCGGCCCAGGCCCGCCGTTGCGGGCGCCCGCATTGCCGTATCCCTGGTGATGACCAAGGGTCAGTCACAAAGGCCGGGCCGCGGGCGCGGCGTTGTCCGACATGAACCTCGCGCCGGCGGCCTAACTTGGTCATTGCGGTCACGCAAACAGCGAAGCCGCTTCAGCAACCCACAGGAGAAGTTCCCATGGCAAACAGCAACCGTTCCGACAACAGCAACCAGGGCCAGCGCCAACAAGGCAGCAACCTGGACACGGACAGCAGCCGCTCCAACCGCCAGCAGGAGCAGGCCGGCTCGCAAGGCAACCGCCAGCAAGGCGGTGGTTCGCAGGGTTCGCAGGTTTCCGACCGCGACAGCTCGCGCAACCAGCAAGGTGGTTCCGGCCAGGGCCGCAAGAACACCTGAGTCCCTTGACTTCCACGGCCCCCGCCGCGTGCGCATGCGCGTGACAGGCGGCTGAACCGCTGCCGCTTGAAGCGGCCCGCGGCCCATGAACGCCATGCCATTCCGGTTGCGAATGGCATGGCGTTTGCCATTTGAGGGTTCGATGGAAGCACGTCACATGGACCTCAAACCCCGCCCCTTGGCCGTCGTCACCGGCGCCTCTTCCGGCATCGGCCGCGAGCTGGCCAGGCTCTGCGCACACGATGGTCATGACCTCGTCATCGCCGCGGACGAGGGACCGCTCGACGAAGTGGCTGCGAGCCTGCGCGCCCACGGCGCCACCGTGTCGGTCGTGCGGGCCGACCTGGCCACCGCCGCCGGCGTCGCGCAGCTCGTCGACACCATCGGTGGGCGCCCAGTCGCGGCGCTGCTGGCCAACGCCGGACACGGCCTGGGCCATGCCTTCCTGGACCAGGACTTCGGCGCCATCCGCCACGTCATCGACACCAACATCACCGGTACGCTGGACCTCATCCAGCAGATCGGCCGCGACATGCGCAGCCGCGGCCACGGCCGCATCCTCGTGACCGGCTCCATCGCCGGCCTGATGCCGGGCAGTTTCCAGGCCGTCTACAACGCGACCAAGGCCTTCATCGACTCCTTCTGCTACGCGCTGCGCAACGAGCTCAAGGACAGCGGCGTGACCGTCACCTGCCTGATGCCCGGCCCGACCGACACCGAGTTCTTCGACCGCGCCGGCATGAACGACACCCAGGTGGCCACCGGCAAAAAAGCCGACCCCGCGGACGTCGCGCGCGCCGGCTACGAGGCCATGCTGGACGGCGACAGCGACGTCGTCGCCGGCTGGAAGAACAAGCTGCAGGCCATCCTGTCCAACGTCACGCCGGCCGAGGCGC
>Ga0307411_10000074_pt1 | contig 30688 bp, 16 predicted proteins | sample DK1Ometagenome_2_FD_203712 | JGI IMG/M metagenome (GOLD analysis project Ga0307411, IMG submission 203712) | Maize rhizosphere microbial communities from greenhouse at UC Davis, California, United States - DK15-O-1 | ecosystem: Host-associated > Plants > Roots > Rhizosphere > Soil | place: USA...
ACGAAAACGAAAATACAACGGTGGAGCAACTTTCGTATGCCAAATCGAGCGCAGCGCGCGCGAATCTCCATATACCTAGGAAGCTCGCCCTATGTCAGCCGCCTGGAAGTCTTTCGTGGCATGATTCAACGAAAGCAATCGGCATCGGTGAAAACTCTATACGAAATCAAACGAAAGAATTCGTAGACTTCTGCCAAGCCGGTTCGGGGCCCTTCCGGAGCCGGCACACCGCACCGGGGGAGAGCTGCCCCGGCAACAACAAGCCGATTTGCTTCCCGCTGCCCTGACGGCAGCGGCGCGACATAAAAGGAACCGTTCGATGAGTCCTCGACTGCAACCCCGTTCTGCCCTTCATCCTCTGACGGTGGCAGGCCTGCTGGCCCTGGCTGCGCTCGGTGGTCCCGCCCTCGCCCAGGAGGCCGCCACCACGCCTGAGGTCGAACAGACGCTGGACCGTGTGGAGGTCACCGGCACCCGCGCCAGCCTGCAGAAGTCGCTGGCCCTGAAGCGCAACGCGGCCGGCGTGCAGGACAGCATCAGCGCGACCGAGTTGGGCCGCTTCCCGGACAACAACGTGGCCGACTCGCTGAGCCACATCACCGGTGTGTCCATCACCCGCGTGGCCGGCGGCGAAGGCCAGAAGGTCAGCATCCGTGGCCTGGGCCCCGACTACACGATCACGACCTTCAACGACCGCCTGCTGGGCACGGACAGCGCGGGTCGCTACTTCGCCTACGACGTGCTGCCGGCCGACGTCATCAACGGCGCCGACGTCATCAAGTCCACCCAGGCCTCGCTGATGGAAGGCGCCATCGGCGGCCTCGTGAACCTGCGCTCGGCCAGCCCGTTCGACCAGAAAGGCCAGCGCGGCCTGCTGCGCCTGGAGGCCGACCGCAACCAGATGAGCAGCCTCAACGGCACCAAGCTGTCAGGCACCTACAGCAACACCTTCGGCAACCAGCTGGGCGTGCTGCTCGGCGTGGTCTACGCCAAGCGCGACGTGCGCACCGACACGGCCGGCAACGATGGTGGCTGGAGCCGCAACCCCGCGCCGAACAAGCCCGAGCTGTTCTGGCCCTGGGGCAACACCTGGGGCGGCGCCATCGACCCCAACGGCAATGGCCAGCTGGACCCCGACGAGGAAGGCCTGATCGGCCCGGGGCAGTTCCGCTTCGGCTCCATCATGGAGAAGAAGGAGCGCATGGCGCTGTCGGGCAAGGTGGAGTGGCGGCCGAGCAGCGACGTGAAGGTCGTCGTGGACGGCTTCAAGACGCGGCTGGATTCGCCGCAGGTGGGCTACCAGCTGTCGTTCTATCCGCTGTACGCGCCGGGCCGCTGGTCCAACATGAAGATCACCAACGGTGTGGTGACCGACCTGACGCTGGCCAACGCCGATCCCGAGCTGGCGCTCAATCCCGAGCTGCTGAACAAGACCGAGTACCGCGTGGTGGACACCGCGATGTACGGCGCCAACGCGGAGTGGAAGATCTCGCCCACGCTGAAGCTGACGGGCGACCTGTACGAGTCCACGTCCAGGCGCCACTCCGGCGGCAACGACAGCTATGTCGTGCTGCGCATGAACCAGCCCAACGTCACGCGCATCCAGCTGACCGGCGCGGCCGTGCCCGACGTGAAGACCACCTTCGCCGACGGCCGCGACCTGCAGACCGGCCTGGCGCAAGGCCTGTTCAAGGCCAGCGACTTCAACACCCACTACTACAGCCGCGCCGGCGACAACATCGACGACAAGATCAGCGGCGCCACCGCCAACCTCGACTGGCAGCTGGACCGCTTCAACATCGACCAGCTGAAGTTCGGCCTCAGCCAGACCAACCGCAAGAAATCGCGCGACCTGATCAACAACGCCTTCAACGCCGGCGCTGACCACTACTCCGGCGCCAACGCGATCAACGTCGGCACGCTGGGCGGCAACGTCATCAACCAGACGCTGAGCCCCAAGGGCTTCCTGGATGGCGTCAGCGGCAACTTCCCGCGCAGCTTCCTGGGCTTTGACGTCAACAACTACGCCGAGGCGCTGAAGTCCTTCGACGGCAAGCCCCGCCCCGGCGGCGGTGTCTACAGCTCGACCGCTTCCGCGCCGGCCTGGAACCCGCTGGAAAGCTACCGCGTGACGGAGAAGACGACGACGGCCTTCGTGCAGGCCGACCTGTCGGGCGACGGCTGGAACGCGGACGTCGGCGTGCGCCTGGTGCGGACCAAGACGTCCTCCCAGGCCTGGGACGCCAAGATCCTGGACATCATCGAGAACGGCGCCTTCAACTACACGGCCGTCTACGCGGCACCGTCCGTGCTGCAGCAGGAGGCCAGCTACAAGTTCGCGCTGCCGTCGATCAACTTCACCTGGCTGCTCACCAGCGACCTGCAGCTGCGCCTGGGTGCCGCCAAGACCATGGCCCGGCCGTCGGTGGACAAGCTCGCACCGTCCAGCACCACGGCCAGCATCTCCTGGGGCGACTTCACGCAGATCTACGGCGGCAACGCCGAGCTCAAGCCCTATAGCGCCCGCCAGGCCGATGCGTCGCTGGAGTGGTACTACGCCAAGGACTCGGCGCTGACCTTCGCCGTCTACCAGAAGAACATCAAGAACCAGATCACCAACCTCTGGCTGGCGGGCCAGGACATCGGCGCGCCCGGCGGCCGGTTGTTCAACGTGCAGCGCCCCATCAACGGCGACAAGGCGCTGGCGCGTGGCTTCGAGATCGGCCTGCAGCACCTGTGGGACAACGGCTTCGGCGTGCGGGCGCAGTACACCCGCAACAAGTCGCGCAGCTGGGTGGGCGGCGAGGAGCGCGCGCTGGAAGGCATCGCCCCGGCCACGTCGTCGTTCGGCGTGCTGTACGAGAAGGGCCCGTGGAGCCTGAGCGCCACGGCCGACCACACCGACGCTTTCGTCACGGCCACCAACGTGCTGGGCGCCAACTTCAACGAGCGCGCCAAGGCCGTGACCTGGTTGACGGCCCAGGCCGCCTACGAGGTCAACAAGTGGCTGCGCATCTCCATCGAAGGCAACAACCTGACCGATGCGACGCAGGAGTACACGCTGGGCAACAACGACGTGAAGCTGCCCCAGGGCTACTACCGCTACGGCCGCTCGATCACTGTGGGTGCCAGCCTGAAGTTTTGACCTTTCGACCGATGAGAAACCTTGTCTCCTCCGTTGCCGCCCTGCTTGTCGGGGCGGCTTTTTTCTCCGCTCATGCAGCGGAAGCGCCCAGCTACACGATGGCTGACTACGCCCGCGTTGCGAAGGTCGATGTCCACCTGCACCTGCACAACGCCGCGCCGGCCTTCCTGGCGGCTGCCAGGCGCCAGCACTTCAAGGTGCTGACGATCAACGTCGACTACCCGGACTTCCCGCCGCTGGCCGACCAGCAGCGCGTGGCCATCGCGTTGCAGAAGCAGTTCCCCGCAGACGTCGCCTGGGCTGCGAGCTTCTCCGTGGACGGCTCCGACCAGCCCGCCTGGCTGCCCGCCACGCGCCAGCGCATCGCTGCGGCGCTGCAGGCCGGCGCCGTCGGCGTGAAGGTGTGGAAGAACATCGGCATGACGCTCAAGGGCGCCGACGGCAAGCTGGTGATGATCGACGACACCCGCTTCGCGCCGCTGTTCGACGGCTTCGCCAAGCAGGGCATTCCGCTGTTGGGCCACCAGGGCGAACCGCACAACTGCTGGCTGCCTTTGGAGAAGATGACGGTCAACAACGACCGCGCCTACTACAACGCACATCCGCAGTACCACATGCACAAGCACCCGGAGATGCCCAGCTGGGAAGCGCAGATGGCCGCACGCGACCGCATGGTGGCGGCCCACCCGGGGCTGCGCTTCATCGGCGTGCACCTGGCGTCGCTGGAGCGTGACGTGGACGAACTGGCCGCCTTCCTCGACAAGTTCCCCAACGCCGTGGTCGACGTGGCCGCGCGCATCGGTCAACTGCAGTACCAGAGCCAGAAGGACCGCGAACGCGTGCGCCGCTTCTTCATCAAGTACCAGGACCGGGTGCTCTACGGCAGCGACATGGCCCAGGCGCCCGACCAGGACGGCGCTGCGCTGGCCCGCGAGGCCGAAGGCGTCTGGCGCATGCACTGGCGCTACTTCAACACCGCCGACAGCTTCAAGGTGGCCGACCTCGACCATCCCGTGAAGGGCCTGGCCCTGCCGCGCGACGTCGTCGACAAGCTCTACCGCACGAATGCCGAACGCGCCTTCCCCGGCGCCTGGGGAGCCGGGCGATGACGGCGCGCCGTGCATTCCTGCAATGGCTGGGCGCCGCGCCGCTGGCCACACAGTTGCCGCTGGCGCACGCCGCCGAAGGCAGGGGCCATGTGCGCCTGCAGGACGCGGCCGTGTCCCTGCAGTTCGACGATCAGATGCGCTGCCGCGTCGTCAGCCTGCTGGGCAAGCAGCCCGTCACGCTGACCGGCTTCGATGCCAGTGAACACCTCGTTGTGAAGGGCAGGCCGCTGGCTCGCTTCACGCTGCAGAAGGCCGAGCCCGCGAACGCCACCACGCCGTTCGGGAGCGGCCAGACGCTGCGCCTCGTCGGCCGCACGTCGGACGGCATCGAGAAGCGCATCTCCGTCACGCTGCTGGACGAGCACCCCGGCGTCGCGCTGCTGGACGTCAGCTATGTCAACACCAGTGACAAGCCCGTTGCCGTCGACGCCTGGGTTAACGCCGCCCATCGTCTGGCTGCGGCACCGCGTCATGCGGGTGGCTGGTGGACTTACTCCGGCGCCAGCCACCAGGACCGCCGCGACTGGGTTCAACCCGTCAAGCGCGGCTTCGAGCAACAGAACTTCATGGGCATGAACGCGTCGGACTACGGCGGCGGCACGCCCGTCGTCGATGTCTGGCGCCGCGATGTCGGCCTCGCCGTCGGCCACCTGGCGCTTCAACCGCAGCTCGTCGCGCTGCCCGTGAAGGCGGTGGGCGAGCAGGTCGACATGTCCCTGCGCGGCGATGCGCCGCAGACGCTGGCGCCAGGCGCGACGCTCGCCACGCCGCCCAGCTTCCTCGCCGTGCACCGCGGCGATTTCTACACGCCTCTGGACCGCTACCGCCGCCTGATGGGAGCGCTTGGCCTGGCCGCACCGGAGCCGCCCAGCAGTGCCTATGAGCCGCAGTGGTGCGCCTGGGGTTACGAGCGCGATTTCTCGCTCGACTATGTGCGCGCCACGCTGCCCAAGGTGCAGGAGCTGGGCTTCAAATGGGCCGTGCTGGACGACGGCTGGCAGCGCAAGACCGGTGACTGGAACGCGCCGGACCGCACCAAGTTCCCGCGCGGCGCGGACGACATGAAGGCCCTCGTCGCCGACATCCATGCGCGCGGCATGAAGGCACGGCTGTGGATCGCGCCGCTGGCGGTCGCGCCGGGCAGCGACGAGCTGCACGGCCACACCGACCTGCTGCTGCTCGACAAGGACGGCGCGGTGCAGGACGTCAGCTGGTGGAACAGCTTCTACCTGTGCCCGGCCTACGAGAAGACGCAGGCGCGGCTGGCAGCCACCATCCAGATGATCATCGGCGACTGGGGTTTCGATGGCCTCAAGGTCGACGGCCAGCACCTCAACGGCGTCGCGCCCTGCTTCAACCCGGCGCACAAGCATGCGCGGCCGGAGGCCTCGGTCGAAGGCGTGGCGGCCTTCTACAAGGTCATGCACGACACGGCCCACGCGGCCAACCCGGAAGCGGTGGTGGAGGTCTGCCCCTGCGGCACGAGCTACGCCTTCCACAACATGCCCTTCATGGACCAGGCGCCGTCGTCGGACCCGCTGTCCAGCTGGCAGGTGCGCCACAAGGGCAAGACGCTGAAGGCGCTGATGGGCCCGTGGTCCGCCTACGCGGGCGACCATGTGGAGCTGAGCACCGGCGGGCAGGACTTCGCGTCCAGCGTGGGCATCGGCGCGGTCGTGGCGACGAAGTTCACCTGGCCGGTGGACCCCAAGCCCAAGGACTCTTTCCTGTTGACGCCCGAGCGCGAGCAGCATTGGCGGCAATGGGTGGATCTCTACAACAGGCAGCGCCTGGCCGAAGGCCGCTACCGCGGCGAGCTGTACGACGTGGGCTTCGACAAGCCCGAGACCCACGTCGTCGAGCAGGGCGGCGCGCTGCACTACGCGTTCTATGCCGAGCGCTGGGATGGCCCGGTCACGCTGCGTGGCCTGGGGCAGGGTCGCTGGACGTTGCGCGACTCGGTGACCGGCAAGGCGCTGGGGGTGGTGAGCAGCGACAAGCCCACGCTGCCCGTCCGCTTCATGCACAGCCTGCTGATCGAAGCGCGGCCCGAAGTGCCCGACACGCTGCCGGTCGCCTTTGCCGCAAAGGTCACGCAGGTCGGCGCCGACGGCTTCCCGCTGGCATCGCAGTGGGCCGACGCGCCCACCACCTTCTTCCGCCACGACTGGCGAGGCCTGCCCCTCGCCGGCCCGCAGTCCACCCGCGTGCAACTGCTGCGGGCGCCAAGCCAGCTCTACCTGCGCTTCATCTGCAAGTACGAGGCGCTGAACACCTTCGACCGCGCGGGATCGGCGACGGACATCTGGCCGCTGTGGGAGCGTGACGTCGTGGAGGTGTTCCTGCAGTCCGCGGAGCGCGCCGGCTTGAAGAGCTACCGCGAGGTGGAGGTGTCGCCCAACGGCCTTCTGCTGGAGATCGCTGTCGAGGCCTCCGGCAAGAAGCGCATCGTCGGCGAGAGTCGTGCCAAGGCGCAGGTCGATGCCAGGCACAAGGTCTGGACGGCCGAGCTGGCCGTGCCCATGCGGGGGGCCGAGGACGGCTGGCGCCTGAACCTGTTCCGCGTAGAGGGGCAGGGCAAGGATCGCATCTATTCCGCCTGGAGCCCGACCCAGACCGCCTCGCCCGACTTCCATGTTCCGGCCGCCTTCGGCCGCCTGCTGTCTGCCGCATGAAACTGCTCGCCCTTTCCCTGCTCGTTGCGCTCTCCGCGCAAGCCCAACAGACGCTCAACGCCACCGGCCGCTGGCAGCACCAGCCGGTCGGCAACGCGCCCACGCCGCCGATGGGCTGGTCGAGCTGGAACGCCTTCCGGGTCGACATCACCGAGCAGAAGGTGCTGGACTCGGCCAAGGTCATCGTGGACTCCGGCCTGGCCAACGCGGGCTATCGCAGCATCAATGTCGACGACGGCTGGTGGCTGAAGCGCCGCACCAGTGACGGCCGCCTGCAGGTGCGCACCAGCTTGTTCCCGAGCGCCGCGACGGGGGGTGAGAAGGGCAGTTCACTGCGGCCCTTCACCGACAGGATCCACGCCATGGGCCTGAAGGCCGGCATCTACACCGACATCGGCCGCAATGCCTGCTCGCAGGCCTACGACGCCGACAGCCCGAACCTGCCTGAGGGCACGCACGCCGAGCGCGAGGTGGGGCTGATGGGCCACACGCGCCAGGACGTGGAACTGTTCTTCGGCGAATGGAACTTCGACTACCTGAAAGTGGACGGCTGCGGCTTGTCGTCCTATGGCCGCGACCGGCCGCATGTGGCCTCGGGCCAGTACCGCGAGTACAAGCCCACCATCGTCGAAGGCAGCATCAACCAGTCCGACATCGAAGGCACGAAGAGGCTCTACGTCGGCTTGAAGCAGGCGTTGCAGGAGGTACGCCCGCGCGGCGACTACGTGCTGTCCGTCTGCCTGTGGGGCACGGTCAATGTGCGCAGCTGGGGCCAGGACTACGGCACGATGTGGCGCAGCAGCCGCGACATCTGGAAGGGCTTCTCCCAGATGGTGCACAACTTCGACACCGTCGCCACGCGCGAGTTCTACGCCGGTCCCGGCCGCTGGAACGACCCCGACATGCTGGAGATCGGCAACGGCGATTTCGACGGCAACCATCTGCTGGAAGCGCGCACCCACATGGGCCTGTGGGCCATCGTCAGCGCGCCGCTGATGATCGGCACCGACCTGTCGAAGGCGTCACCCGCGATCATCGACATCCTGAAGGCACCCGAAGTGGTCGCCATCAACCAGGACCCGGCGGGCCATCAGGGCGTGCTCTCCTATGCCGACAGCGACCGGCAGATCCTCGTGAAGACGCTCGCCGATGGCCCTGGAATCAACAAGAAAGCCGTGTTGCTGTTCAACCGCACCGGCGCTACCGCCAAGTTCACGCTGACCGCCGAGCACCTGAAGATGGACGCCAGCGCGCCGATCGCGCTGCGCGATGCGTGGGCGCGTGCCGATGCCGGCACGTTCACGGGCAAGCGCGAGTTCGAGCTGCAGCCCCGTGAAGCGCTGCTGTTCACCGCCACCGGCAAACATGTGTTGCCGCGCGGCTACTTCGTGTCCGAGCGGCCGGGCAGCGTCTACGTCGCGCACGACGGCATCCGCGCGCTGGAGCAGGACCCGATCGTCTACCGCGCGCTCGCCTCCTGGTCCACCACCGACGGCGGCGGCACACGACCGGCCTATGCCGGCTGGGGCGGGCCGCGCGCCGACTCGACGCCGTATGACCAGGGCCTGAGCGTGCAGCGCCAGGCCTTCCGCCACGGCATCGGCGTGTTGGCGGACTCGCGCCTGCAGGTGCAGGTGGCGCCGGGCTCGCAGCGTTTCGTCGCCCGCGTCGGCGTGGACGACTCGACGCGCGGCAAGACGGCCGGCGTCAGCTTCGAGGTCTGGGGCGATGGCCGCCGCCTGGCGGGCACTGCACCGCTGAAGTTCAACCAGCCGGCGCGCGAACTCAGCGCCGACCTGCGCGGCGTGAAGCTGATCGAGCTGATCGCGCGCCAACACGGGGCCGACACCGCGGGCCCGATTGTCGTGACGTGGGGCGAGGCTCGTATCGAGTAGTCCCACAGCGCGGCTCTCTCCACTTGCCACATGGCACCGGTAGCGCCGGTGCCCCGGCCGCGTTCGCGCTGACGTGGCCGGACCGTGCTGCCCAGCGCACTGTGCGTCCGCAACCTCGGGCCTGACGCCCGATCTTCACGAGGAGAACCAGATGCCTTCCATGCGTTCCTGTCCCTTGCCGCGCTACAAGCTGGCCGCCCCGCTCGCCGGCGTCATCGGCTCGGCCCTGCTGGCCGCCGTGCCCGCCAGCGCGACCGCCGCCCCGGTGGTCTCCAACCCGCTGGGCGCCTGTCTGGAAGCCAAGGTGGACACCTGGGACATCCGGCTGGCGACCTGCAGCGGCAACGCGGCGCAGGACTTCAGCCTCGTGCCGGTCAGCACCGGCAGCAGCATCTTCACGCTGAAGAACACCCAGTCCGGCTTGTGCGTTGCCGCCACCGGCACCAGCTCCGGTGCGTTCGTGGAGCTCAACACCTGCCAGGCCAGCCAGACGCGGCAGCGCTTCCAGACCGTCGCGATCGCCGGCGGCACGACATCGCAACTCAAGCTCGCCGCCAACAACCTCTGCCTGACCGCGCCTGCCCAGCTGGGCCAGGTCGCCTTCTCCGTGGCGACGTGCAACACGGGCCATGCCAACCAGGCTTGGCGCTTCAACGCGTCCACGCCGGCGCCCACGCCCACACCGACGCCCGCGCCCGCGCCTACGCCGACACCGGCACCTCCACCGGTGGAGGCCAGCTTCACGGCGACCACCGCGGAGATCGCCAACCCCGAGCGCGGCATGTATGTGTGGGCGGCCGACAACCTGCTGCTGTGGACGCAGGCCGATGCCGACGGGCAGTTCCTGGGGGGCTACCGCGTCGTCTATGCGCCTGTCCGCCTGGACGCCTATGCCAACAGCACGCTGCCTGCCAGCGTGCTGACACAGCTGGCGGACCGCTTCGCGATCGCGCGCCGCGCCGGCCTGAAGCTGGTGCCACGGTTCCTCTACAACTACCCCGAGAACGAGACCGAATACCAGAACGTGAAGGACGCGACGCTGACGCGCGTGCTCGGCCACATCGAGCAGCTGAAGCCCGTGCTGGCAGCCAATGCCGATGTCATCGCCTACCTGCAGGCCGGCTTCATCGGCGCCTGGGGCGAATGGCACACCTCGTCCAACAACCTCACCGAACCGGGCCCCCGCACGCAGATCCGCGATGCCTTGCTGAGCGCGCTGCCGGCCGATCGCTTCCTGCAGCTGCGCTACCCGGCCTACCTGATGCAGTGGGCCCCGCAGGTGCCGGGCTGGCGCGACGGGTCGCCAGCGTCGCGCATCGGCGCGCACAACGACTGCTTCCTGGCCTCGGCCACCGACGTCGGCACCTACAGCGAGAACGCCACCGAGCGCCAGACCGAGCGCAACTACATCGCCGCGTTGTCGCGCGTCGCGCCTTTTGGCAGCGAGACCTGCAACCCGGCGGACGAGGAGGGCGCAGTGCCGCGCACCAACTGCACCGACATCCTGAACGAGGGGCGCCAGTTCAACCTCACTTACCTGAACAACGACTACTACCGCGACATCTTCCATGTCCGCTGGGAGCAGCAGGGCTGCATGGCGGAGGTCAAGCGCAGCCTGGGCTACCGCTTCGAGTTCTCGACGTTGCGCCACAACGATGCGGTGACGGCAGGGCAAGCCGGCACGCTGCTGCTGACGGTGCGCAACACCGGCTGGGCACGGGCCTTCAATCCGCGCGCGGTGCAGTTGCTGCTCAAGCACCGCACCACCGGTGCCATCGTGCGCATCGCGCTGCCGTCGGTGGACCCGCGGGCCTGGCTGCCCAACACCACCAGCACCGTGTCGGCCGGCTTCAACGTGCCCGCCGGCACGCCGACCGGCGCCTACGACGTGCTGCTGGCGCTGCCCGACGGCGCCGCCTCGCTGAGCACCGACGTGCGCTACAGCGTGCGCCCCGCCAACGCGGACAACGCCACCAAGGCCCAGGCCTGGGACGCGGCGCTCGGCGCCTTCCGCGCGGGCACCACGCTCACGGTCCGTTGAGGAGCTTTTGACATGAAGCGTTTGAAAGCTCTCATCGCCACGCTGGCCCTCGCCGCCGCGTCGCCCTTCGCGGCGGCCGTCGAGGGCTCGTACACCGCCTTCATCAACGGCCCGTTCCTCAGCGGCCTGACGAACCCGGCGTCCACCGGCGCCATCGTGCACACCGTGATGACCGAGGCGCAGATGCACGAGGTGATGGGACTGGCCAGGCAGCACGGTCTGGGCGCCATCTACGTGACCGACGGCACCATGGCCAGCGGCAACCCGTACCTGCACCTGCCGGGCTACTGGCAGGCGGAGGTGCTGGCGGCGGCGGTGCCGGAGCCGGCGTCGGTGCTGCTCATGATCGCGGGGTTGGGTTCGCTGGCCGCGTTGCGCCGCCGCGGCGCCGCCCGAGGCGCGGGAGCGACGCGCCTTGCCGCAGTTGCTCGCGTCCCTCCAGCCTGAACGCCGTCAATCTCTGCGCATAGGGGTCCAGCGCGTCCTCGGGCCGGTCGAGGCTTCCGGCCGTCAGCCCCGCCACCACGGCGAATCGAGCCGGCGTGACCTGCCCCTGTTCCATCAACTCGTCCACCAGCGCCAGCAGCGCGCCGCGATGCGTTTGAATCAGCCGCGTCGCGCGGGCGTGCTCGGCCTGAAGCAAGGCCTCGATGGGGGCGTTGCTGTCTTCCACGTCGGTGCAGAAGTTGTCGTCGCTGTCGACCGACACGTCGCTGCGGCCGATGCGCGCACCGTGACCGAGGTGGCGCAGCATGCGAGCCACTGTTTCCGTCGCCTTGCGCAGGTCGCTCTCGGCGCCGCTGGAACTCATCTCCGGCCCGAAGACGAGCAGCTCCGCGGCGCGGCCGGCGAGGCTGGTGCAGGCGGAGTCCAGCAGGTTCTGGCGCGACCAGACCTTGCGTGAGGTGTAGGCGTTGTAGCCGCCTTCGAAGCTGGCCACATGGATCTTGATCTCGGTCGGCGGGCGGCCGAACAACAGCGCATGCACCAGGCCATGCCCGGCCTCGTGCACGGCCAGCAAGGCGCGAAAGTCAGCGTTGCTGCGTTGGCGCAAACGGTTGATCTCGAACGACGCCGCGATGGCGTGCGACTGCCCGCGCCAGTGCGCGATCAGGTTGCGGCCGTCGGCCGTGAGGCCCACGGTGTCGCCCGTCGTGGCGCCGCGTTCGAGCGCCCACAGCGCGGCCTTGGCGAGACCCGAACCCAGGATGGCGTGCAGCGACGAGAACAGCGGCCGCGTGCCCTGGGCGGGGAACACGGCGTTCGCGTAGATCTGCTCACGCACGCTGGCAGCCAGCGTGAAATGCAGGCCGCAGCGGTCGCCGGTTTCGTGGGCATAGCGTGCGCAGCCCTGTTCGATCAGTTGCTCGTACGCGCGGCGCGAGAGCGACGGATAGACCACATGCTCGTTGCCCAACCGCGCCACCTGCTCGGGCTTGAAGCGCTGGTTGAGCGCCTGCTTGACGTCGATGACGCTCAGCTTGCCGGTGATGGCGTGGAAGGTGTCGGCATCGCTGTCGCAGTCGTCCACGCTGGTGGCCAGGTCCTCGTACATCTCGTCGAGGTTGCCGCAGACGAAGACGAGCAGCCGGCTGTAGTCGGTATCCCACTGCTGCTGGCCGCTCTCGCGGAATGCGTGCAGGCGCGCCTGAATCTGCTCGGGCGTCCACGCCATGATCTCCAGCAGCGGCACGTCGAGCTTGAGGGTGCGGCGCAGCGCCTTCGCGTCCCAGCTGCTGAGCTTGAAGCGCAGCTTCGCCTCGTCCGCATCGACCTCGGCACGTTCGGCGTCGAAGGCCGCCTCGGCGATGGACGACTCGATGTCGCCCAGCAGCGAGAGTGCCGGCGGCAGGCGGCCGTCGGACAACAGCGCCCAGACGTCCTGGTAGCGCTCCACGCGCACCTCGCTGCGCTTGCCGTCGATGGTGCGAAAGCGCTGGAACTCGTCGAGCGCGAGGATGCCGGGCTCGCCCTCGCGCACACCGGACTGCGCCAGCATGCCCGAGATGTTCTGCGCGCCGCGCCAGCTCGCACCGTTGGAGAAGCCGTCCATCTGCACTTCGACGAAGCGGTCGTAGAAGCCCAGCAACTGCGCCAGGCGGCGCACGAGCTGGGTCTTGCCGGTGCCGGTCAGGCCCCACAGGCAGACGATGACGGGCCGCGAAACGAGTTCCGGCAGCACGTACCAGGCGCGTACCGAATCGATGACGCGGTCGATGATGGCGTCGATGCCGAACAGCTCGGTCTTGAGCTGGGCGGCGACCTCTTGCAGCTGCTGGTTTCTCTGCGCCAGCTGCTCGCGCATGTGTTGGGGATCATTCATCCCAGTCCTTTCTTCGCATCAGCGCCTGCAGCGCCACGCGGTCGGCACGGCGCTGGGCGCCGCGGCTTTGGATGTGTTGTCCGGCGCCACGCAAGCCGCGCTGAGCCAGTGCGCGTGCGACGGGGTCGCGCGCACCGGGGCTCGTTTCGAGCACCAGCGTCATCGGCTGTTTCATGCGGCGCAGGGCCTTGACCCGCCCTTCTTGCAAGGCGCGGGAGCGGAGTTGTGCACTCATTCGGTTTCCGAAAAGCAAAAGCCCCGGCTCTTGAGTCACGGGGCTTTGGCTGCCGCGCGGTCTGAGGCCGTATCTGTGAACAGACACGGTTCAGCCGGGGCTCGGGAACCGTGTTCAGTCGATCGTCGAGATGAACAGGGAGGACATAGCAGGGATCTCCGTTTTGCGGGCGCTGTCGTGGGCGCCTTCAGCAAGGGCGCGAATGATGCGTGCACCGAAGGCCGTGTGCAAGCACGGCGGCATTCGCGCGTTGCGGCGCGCCAACGCGGCGGTGCGTGGCAAGCGGTGGGGCGGCCGACCGATCAGGCCGACACGCCCCACCGTCCGCTCACGCTGCCAGCGCCGCACGCACTGGGGCTGGCGCGTGGTGGCTCAACTGCATCGTGAACTGCGCCCGCCCCGAACTGAGCGCGCGCAACTGCCCGATGTAGCCGAACATCCGCTCCAGCGGCACATGCGCCGTCACGACGACCGCGTTGCCGCGCGCATCCTGGCCTTGCACCTGGCCGCGGCGGCGCAGCAGGTCGCCGATGATGGCGCCCAGGTGCTCGGCCGGCGTGACGACCTCGACGGCCATGACCGGCTCCAGCACGACGGGCGATGCGTTCATCACCGCTTCACGCAGTGCCGTCGCCGCCGCCAGCTCGAAGGCCAGTGCCGACGAGTCACGCACGTGGGCGCTGCCGTCCATCAGCACGGCCTCGAAGTCCACCAGCGGATGGCCCGCGAACGGGCCGGCTTGCGCGGCCTTGCGGATGCCGGCCTCGACCGCCGGGATGAACTCGCGCGGGATCGCGCCGCCCACCACCGTGCTCTCGAAGCGGATGCCCGTGCCGCGCAGCAGCGGCGCCACGCGCAGCGTCAGCTCGGCGAACTGGCCGGGGCCGCCGCTTTGCTTGCGATGCACATGTCGCACCTCGGCCGGCGCCGAGATCGTCTCGCGGTAGGCCACCTGCGGGCGACCGACCTGCACCTCCACGCCGAAGCGTGAACGCAGCTTCTCGATGGCCACTTCGAGCTGCAGCTCGCCCATGCCGGAAAGCAGCGTCTGACCGGAGTCGGCGTCCTGCCGCAGGCGCAGGGACGGGTCTTCGCGGACGAGCACGCCCAGGCCCTTCGCGACGGCCGCGGTGCCTTCCTGGCTGCGCGCTTCGATGGCCACGTCGATGACGGCTTCGGGCACGGCGATGCTCTCCAGCACGGACGCGTCCCTGGTGGACGCGAGCGTGTGGCCGGTCAGCGTGTCCTTCAGGCCCACGATGCCGGCGATGTCGCCCGCGACGAGTTCGTCGCGCTCGACGCGCTGGTCCGCATGGATCTCGTACAGCCGCGCCACGCGCTCGGGCTTGCCGGTGCTCGCGTTGAACACGGTGTCGCCGCGGCGGAGCCGGCCGCTGTAGACGCGCACGAACACCATCGCGCCGTGGTCGTCGGCGGTCAGCTTGAACGCGAGGGCAGACAGCGGGCCGTCGGTCGATGCAGCGCCGGGCGCTTCACCCGGGCGGGGCAGGTAGGCGACGACGGCGTCCAGCAGCGGTTCGACACCGCGGTTGCGGAAGGCCGAGCCCGCCAGCACGGGGACGACGTCGCCCGCGATGGTGGCGGCGCGCAGGCCGCCGCGCAGCGCGTCCATGGACGGCTGTTCACCGCGAAGCCATGCGTCCAGGAGTGCGTCGTCGCGCTCGACCACGGCTTCGACCAGGCGAGCCCGCGCAGCCTGCGCCACGCTCAACAGCTCGGGCGGGATGTCTTGCACGCGCGGCGGCTCGGACGCGTCGTCGCGGTCCCACACCAGCGCCTGCAGCGCGAGCAGGTCCACGACACCGCGGAACCCGGCCCCGCTGCCGATGGGCAGCTGCAGCGGCAGCGCACGCACGCCCAGCCGTTCCTGCAGGGATGCAACCACGCGCTGGAAGTCCGCACCGGTGCGGTCCAGCTTGTTGACGAAGGCCAGGCGCGGCACGCGGTACTCGTCCGCGAGGCGCCAGTTGGTCTCGGTCTGCGGCTCGACGCCGGCCACGCCGTCGAGCACGACGACGGCACCGTCCAGCACGCGCAGCGAGCGGCGCACCTCGAGGTTGAAGTCGATGTGCCCGGGCGTGTCGATCAGGTTGATCTGCGTGCCGTGCCAGTGCACGGTCGTGGCCGCGCTGTGGATGGTGATGCCGCGTGCGCGCTCCTGGGGGTCGTAGTCCATCGTCGTGCTGCCGTTGTGCACTTCGCCGATGCGATGGTTTTCGCCCGTGTAGAACAGGATGCGTTCGGTGGCCGTCGTCTTGCCGGCGTCGACGTGGGCGATGACGCCGATGTTGCGCAGGTTGCGCAGGTTGCGCAGGGAGGTGTTCGATTTCGAGTTCATGGCGATTCCTGGATGAGTGAGGGGCCAGCCCCTCGGCGGAATCGCCAAGGCAGCTAGCGCAGAAGCAGGACGCCGAAGCGCGCGCGAGGCCGGCAGGAACGAGCCGCGCTCCGGCGCTCGGGAATCGTGGCGATCAGCTTGTCGAAGGTGCGCGTGCGCATGGTGTGAACTCGGCTCGGAAGAAAAAAACCCCGGGAGGTGCGAGCCTGCCGGGGTGGGATGGACCGGAAGGCGTGGCGCCTTCCGAACACGGTCGAAGGGCGCTCAGGTGTTGAGGCGGGCTTGGATCGTGTGGTCGAGCTTCATGATGGGAGGGATTGTGAGCCGGCCCGAACAGGCTTGGGGCTTGTGGGGTGATTTGGCGGTTCTCTTTCGTGCCTTGTCAGTCGACATGTCTTCTCAAATGCGCGGCCGTCTCACCCGCGCCGCGGGCCAGCATGTCGGCCACGGTCCCTTCGAACATGACCCGGCCTCCCGCATGCCCCGCCTCCGGTCCCATGTCGATGAGCCAGTCGGCGCTGGCGATCACATCGAGCTGGTGCTCGATGACGATGACCGTGGCGCCGCGCTCGATGAGCCGGTCGAACAGCCGCAGCAGGCGGTCGATGTCGGACAGGTGCAGCCCGGAGGTCGGTTCGTCGAAGACGTAGAGCCGGCCGGACTGCGCGAGTTCCGTGGCCAGCTTCAAGCGCTGCCGTTCACCGCCGGACAGGCTGGAGAGGGGCTGGCCGAGCGGGAGGTAGGCCAGCCCCACTTCGTCGAGGCGGTCGAGCGCCGGGCGGATGTCGTCTTCGTCGAAGAAGGCCTGCGCCTCGGCGACGCGCATGGCCAGGACTTCGCCGATGTTCTTGCCGCGCAGTCGGTACTGCAGCACCTCGTCCGTGAACCGCCGGCCGCGGCACCGCTCGCAGATGCTGACGATGGGCTCCATGAACGCAAGGTCCGTCTCGGTGGTGCCGAGGCCCTTGCAAACCGGGCACGCACCGCCCGAGTTGGCGCTGAACAGCGACGCGCTGGCCGTGTTGGCCTTGGCGAAGAGTCGCCGGATGGGGTCGAGGATGCCCGTGTAGGTGGCGGTGTTCGATCGCCGCGAGCCGCCGAGGGCGCCCTGGTCGATGCACACCGCCTCGGGATAGGTGCGGACGAAGGCACCGTTGATCAGGCTGCTCTTGCCCGAGCCGGCGACGCCGGTGACCACGGTGAGCGCGCCCTCGGGGATCGCAACGCTCACGTCCTTCAGGTTGTGCAAGTTGACGTGCTGCAAGGGCAGCCATCCCGTGGGCGCGCGCGGGGCCCGGTTGACGCGGGCGGGGCGCGACAGGCAGCGGCCCGTCGGCGTATCGGCCTGCCGCAGCGCGGCGACGCTACCCTCGAAGACCACCCGGCCGCCCGCATCGCCTGCCCCTGGTCCCATGTCGATGACATGGTCGGCCATCGTGATGACATCGGGGTCGTGCTCCACCACCAGCACCGTGTTGCCCTTGTCCCGCAGATGGCGCAGCAGCGTGCCCAGGCGCGCGACATCCCGCGGGTGCAGGCCGACGCTGGGCTCGTCGAAGATGTAGCTCATGTCGCTCAGGCTGCTGCCGAGGTGCCGGACCATCTTCACGCGCTGGGATTCGCCGCCCGATAGGCTGGTGGTCTCACGGCCCAGGCTCAGGTAGCCCAGACCGATGTCGATCACATGCTGCAATCGGTAGGCGATAACGGGCACCAGCGTGGCCGCGAGTGCCGCATCGACCATGCGCACGACCGGCAGCAGCTCGGTCACCTCCAGGGAGCACCAATCGGCCAGGTTTCGGCCCGCGATGCGGCAGCTCAGCACCTTGTCGTTGAGACGCGCGCCGTGGCACTGCGGGCACGGGCCTGCCGTGACCAGGCGGTCCCATTCCGCACGGTCCAGCCCCTTGATCTCGTCGACGTTGCGACCGAGGAAGTTGCGGCGGATGCGCGGCAGCACGCCCTCGTAGCGGCTTGTGGGCGGCCAACCCGGCCCGGGGTTGTCGATCGGTACGTCCTGCGCTTGCAGCAGCGTGTGCCACTCGTCGTCGCTGAAGTCCTTCAGCGGCTTGTCGTTGTCGAAAAGGCCGCTTTCGACGTAGCGCTTCCATCGGTAGCCGCCCACCGCGAAGGCGCTGAAGCGGATGGCGCCTTGGTTGAGCGAGAGCCGCCGATCGAACAGCCGCTCCACGTCGACGGTGTCGACCTTGCCCAGGCCTTCGCAGCGCGGGCACATGCCGTCGGGATGGTTGAACGAGAAGACATTGGAGTAGCCGACGAAGGGCTGGCCGATGCGCGAGAACAGCAGCCGAAGCAGCGCCAGGATGTCGGTGGCCGTGCCGACGGTCGAGCGCGCATTGCCGCCGAGGCGGCGCTGGTCGATGACGATGGAGGCGCAGAGGTTCTGCAGCGAATCGGCGTCAGGTTGGGCGTGGTGCGGCAGGCGGTGCCGCACGAAGGTGGAAAAGGTGTCGTTGAGCTGCCGCTGCGACTCGGCCGCGATGGTGTCGAAGACGAGCGAGGATTTGCCGGAGCCCGATACGCCCGTGAACACCGTGATGCGTTTCTTGGGGATGTCGACGCTGACGTTGCGCAGGTTGTTCTCCCGCGCACCTCTGATGCGAATCACATCCGTGGGTTCGGGCGGGTTCATCGGTACTCCATCGGGCTGCTCGTCGACGCGCAAGAGGCGACGCTGGCGGGCAAGCGGCATGCCTCGCCGCGCCTCCGATGACGCCACCGGCTTGGCCGTGGTCAGGCCTGATCACTGATCGGCCGTTTCGGCGAACCGCTTTCAGGCCCGGGCCGGCACGGCGGCCAGCTGGCTCAGGCTGGCGTTGCGGTACGGCGCACACAGCTGCTCGACATAGGCTTGGTGCTGCGGCAGGCCGGCCACGGTGCGGGACACCTTGAGGTGGATGTCGCCGAGGAAGTTGGCCAGCTCGGTCGGCCCCATCAGGTCGGCCACCGGGTGGTAGCGCTGCGGCACCACGCCCTGGCCCATCAGGACCTGGATCCACGAGTTCTCGGCGAACAGCTCGTCGCTGGGGCGGAACACGCGGCCGCTCTCGCGGAACATGTCGATGCGGTGGCGTAGCGTCGCGGGCACGTCCATCTCGCGCACGTGCTTCCAGAGGTTGGAATCGGTGCGCTCGTTCACGTGGTAGTGCAGCACGATGAAGTCGCGGATGTGCTCCAGCTCGCGTTTGGACTGCAGGTTGAACTCGTCGCGATCGGCGGGGTTGATGCCGCCTTGCGGGAACAGCTGCATCAAGCGGATGGCGGCGCGCTGGATCAGGTGGATGCTGGTGGATTCCAACGGCTCGACGAAGCCGCTGGCCAGGCCGACGGCGATGCAGTTGCGCTCCCATACCTTGTCGCGCTGGCCGGGCAGGAACTTGATGACGCGCGGCTGGATCAGCAGCTCGCCTTCGACGTTGCGCTTCAGCACCTCGGGTGCATCGGCGTCCGAGAGTTCCTTGCTGCTGTAGACCAGCCCGTTGCCGACCCGGTTCTGCAGCGGGATGCGCCATTGCCAGCCGAACGGGTGGCAGATGGAGCGCGTGTACGGCCAGGCCTCGCGGACGGACGCCGTCTGCACGGCGACGGCACGGTCGCAAGGCAGCCAGTACGACCAGTCCTCGTAGCCCACGCCCAGCGTCTCGCCCAGCAGCAGGGAGCGAAAGCCGGTGCAGTCGATGAAGAGGTCGCCGTCTATGCGTGAGCCGTCCTGCATCTGCAGCGCGGTGATGTCGCCATCGCGGCCCTGCGGCCCGTCCTGCAGCACCGCGGCGATCTTGCCTTCGATGCGCTGCACGCCATAGCCCTCGCTCATGGCGCGCAGGTACTTCGCGTAGCGGCCGGCGTCCAGGTGGTAGGCGTAGTTCAGGCCGTTGCGCGGCAGGTGGGCGAAGCGGTCGGCATGCGCTGCGACGGTCTCGGGGTTGTAGTCGGTGTAGGCCTTGGCGATGCCTTCGGCGCGGCCCTTCATCCAGAAGTGCTGGAAGCCGGCGCTCCAATGGTCGGTGCCGGTCGTGCCGAAGGAGTGGAAGTAGTCCTCGCCGATGTTCTTCCAGCCTTCGAAGTTGATGCCGAGCTTGAAGGTGGCGTTGGTGGCCGCCATGAACTCGGCCTCGTTGATGCCCAGCAGGTTGTGATACGTCAGCAGCGCGGGGATGGTCGCCTCGCCCACGCCGACGGTGCCGATCTCCTCGGACTCGATGAGCTTGATGTCGAGCCGCTTGCCCAGCAGCTTGCTCATCAGCGCGGCCATCATCCAGCCGGCGGTGCCGCCGCCGGCGATGACGATGCGGCGCATGGATGCGTTGGAGGTGTTCATCGTTTGAGTTGGCTCAGGAGTTGCGCGCGGGCCTGGCGCGAGGTGATCTCGTCGTCCTGCGCCAGCAGGCCGCGAGCGGCTTCGGGGATGTGTTCCCAGGTGCCGTCGTCGGCGCCGAAGACGAAATGCTGGAAGTGGTGCTGCCAGATGCGCCGCTCTTTGGCGGGCAGGTGGCGGATGGTCATCAGTGCCAGATGGAGCGCACTCACCGGCGAGTCGACGTACTCGGGCGTCTGGCGCCACCAGGCGTTGATCAGCAGGTTGACGGGCGCGAGGCCTTCGATGTGGTGGAACCACATGCTGGGGATGAAGATCGCATCGCCCGGTTCCAGCTCTGCCACCTCGCCCGCCTCCAGCGCCTGGGCGAAGCGCGGGAAGCGTTCGAAGTCCGGTGCGTGGAAGTCGACGAGGCTGATCGGCTGGCCGGCGGGTGTCGGGTCGAGCGGGCCCATGTAGAGGTTGTGGATCTGCTCGGGCGGGAAGACCGTGAAGCGCCGCCGCCCGGCCGCCACGACGGCGAGGTTGTCCGGCAGGTCGTAGTGCGCGGCCACGCGGCTGCGGTTGCCGAGCCACAGGCTGACGAGGGCGTCGCGCTCGCCCAGGCCGAGGCGGTTCGCGTCGAGGAAGCCCGGAAGCACGGCGTCAACCGTGGTCGAGCCGACGTAGAGCGCCGGAGGTTCGGCCACGGGCGCGAGGCCGAGGAGGCCGGTGAGCACCTGGTCGAGCGTCGCGTGGTGGCGCGTGAAGTTGAAGCTGCGCAGGCTCTCGTCCGCATAGAACGTGCGGCCCCTGGCCTCGGGCGGCAGCTGGAACAGCCCGATGCGCATGCCGCGGTAGAAGCCCATCAGGTACTGCGCCAGCGCCTCGTCGGACTGGCGCGCTGCCCGCACCACCGGCCAGTGTGCGAACGCGCCGCGCACGACGTAGGGGCGGTCGGCGGCGAGCAGTTCGGCTGGCAGCGCGTCGGGGTCGAAGGGAGCGGTCCAGACGGGCACCTCTCGCATGGTCAGCGGCTCCGGGCGAGGGCGCTCTGGCGCTCGAGCAGGCCCTGCAGCTGCGACAGCGACGCCAGCTGCATGTAGATCGGCAGCAGGTGGTCCTCGCGCTGCAGTTGCTCGAGCACCGCACCGGGCAGGGCGGCGAGGCGTTCCTCGTGGATGGTGTACAGGCCCGACAGGCGGCCCTGCTCGCCGTCCGGCATCTCGACGTCGAGCACGAAGGGCTCCAGCAGCTGGTGGCGGGTCAGCGCGTCGATGAAGGCGGGCAGGCGCTGCGCCTGCGCATGCAGGTGCTCCAGCAGGCTGATGACGTGCTCGAGGTACTCGCTGTGGCCGCCGTGCGGCATGAAGATCGCGGTGCCGGTCTCACCCTCTTCCGGCTTGACGACGCGGGGGCTGTCGAGGTCGAGGTGCAGCTGCAGGTTGTCGCCGTTGCGGCCGATCATGAAGGGGTCGCGCTGCAGCGCCATCGGCACGACCGGTGCATCCCAGCCGTGATCGGTCAGGAAGAGGTTCTGGCCCTCTTCCAGGCCGAGCAAGGCGATCGGCTGGAAGCCAGCATCGCCGTCCACATGCTGGAACACGATCGGGAAGTGGGCCTGCAGCTGGCGGAACTCGGCCGGCAGGGCCAGCACCGACTGGCGGGCGTCACCGAGGTGGGCGGCACGCTCGGTGCGGATGCGCAGGTGGCGGTGGGTGACGTTGTCGAGCAGGGCGGGGCGGGTCATCGGGGTGGACCTTGGGCAAGGATGTGGTCGATCAGGCTGCGGTGCCCTGGCAGGCCAGGGACGAGCCGGCGGGCCTGTCGGGCGGCTTCGTCGAAGCAGGCCTGGCCTGCCGCGAGTTTGGCGGAAGAGGCGCTGGGCGCATCAGGGCGGAAACCCATGCCGTAGAGGATGTACTGATAGCTCGCGGCCGGGAACACTTCGTCGATGCGACCGAAGTCGTGCCGCGCCGGCGGGCGCAGCGTCCACAGCGGCAGCAGCTCGCGCAGGCGCTCGGGCCAGGTGGCGGGGTCACGGTGGGCGCGCCAGTAGTCGCTGTCGCCGCGCTGGCTCAACGCGTAGTGCAGTTTCAGGAAATCGATGACGCGCGACCAGCGGTAGGAGAAATCGTCGTTGAAGCGGCGCGCCACCGTGGGCAGTGCGGCTCGGCTCAGCGGCAGCTCGTCGCACAGCCGCGCGGCGGACAGTTCGACGAGTGCGAGCGCCGAAGCCTCCAGCGGCTCGATGAAGCCGGCGGACAGGCCGATGGCGACGCAGTTGCGCACCCAGAACTGCTCGCGGTAGCCGGGGTCGAAGCGGATGGCGCGCGGCGTGCCGCGCTCGGCAGGCGCGCCGGTGGCGTCGAGGTAGGCCTGCAGCGCGGCTTGCGCTTCGTCGTCGCTGGCGTGGGCGCGCGAGTAGACGGCACCGACGCCGCGTCGCGTCGGCAGGCCGATGTCCCAGATCCAGCCCTTGGCCCAGGCGGTGGCGATGGTGACGGAGGCCAGCGGTGCGTCGGGCCGCGCGTAGGGCACCTGCATGGCCAGTGCGGCGTCGTTGAACAGCACGCCGCGCTCGCTCTTCAGCGGCACGCCGAAGTGCTGGCCGATGAGGCGCGAGGCGAGGCCCGAGCAGTCGATGAACAGGTCCGCTTCGACGCGGCCATGCGCACGTGTCTGCAGCGCGGCAATGTCGCCGTTCTCATGCGGCAGCACGGCATCGACGTGATCGACGATGTGGCGCACGCCGAGGTGCTGGACGGCGTGCTCGCGCAGCGCCTGGCCGAACAGGCCCGCGTCGAAGTGGTAGGCGTAGTTCGCAACGGCGGCGAACTCCGGCGTCTGCGCCTGCTTGGGGGCGCGGCCGGCGTCGCAGACCTGCGGCGACGGGCTGGTGGCCTCGGCGAACGCGCGGCCCGACGCCAGCCAGGCCGGCACGACATCCACGTCGCCATGGCCGACCGGCAGCATGAAAGGGTGGAAGTAGCGGTCGCCCGGCGCGCCGGTGGCCCAGCCGTCGAAGCGCGAGCCCTGTTTGAACGACACCTGGCAGCGGCGCACGAAGTCGCTCTCGGACAGGCCGATGCGGCGCAGCGTGTCGCGCATGGACGGCCAGGTGCCTTCGCCGACGCCGATGGGCGGCGTCTCGCTCGATTCGATCAGCGAGATGCGCAGGCCGCCGTCCGGCCCGCCATGCTCGGCCGCCAGCAGGGCCGCCACCAGCCAGCCGGCAGAGCCTCCGCCCAGCACCAGCACGTCGCGAACTCGATCGTCCATCGCAGTCTTCCCCAGCATTCATGTGCGGGCCGAGCGCCGGGCCGCCCCAAGCCGGCCCGCTGGCGATGTGCTCGCGGCTCCATGCCGCAGGCATCGCCGTCCCCCGGGGGACCAGCCAGTCCCGCCCGCGTCCCAGCGCGGCGAGCTGGGCGAGGGGCCAACAAAAAAAGCCGCTCGCGCGGCCTCGCCCATCGGCGAACAAGGGCGGCACCCCAGATCGGAAGTGCCGCCGAACCAGACTTTGCCTCAGAACTTGTAGCGCGCGCCGATCATGATGCGGCGGCCGAGCTGGGTGACGGTACCCAGTTGGTGCTCGGTGCGCAGGTGCGTGCGGGTGTATTCGTCGGTCAGGTTGATGGCCTCGAACTGCAGGCGCAGCTGCTTGGTCAGGGCGTAGCCGACGCTGAGGTCCAGTTGCCCGTACGGCTCGACGTACAACGGCTGGGCACCTTCCGCGCCGCCGAAGTTGGCGACCAGGAACTTGCCGCGCCAGTTGTAGGCCAGGCGGGTGTTGAAGGTCTCGTTCTCATAGAAGCCGACGAGGTTGCCCGAATCGCCCAGGCCCACCAGCACGTTGGTCTGGTCGCCCTTCTTCGCCAGGTCGTACGCCAGGTTGGAGCGCACCTTGGTGAAGTTGGCCGACACGCCGAAGCCGCTGTTGCCGAAGGTGTGCTGCGCATTCAGTTCGATGCCGTTCAGCGTGCTCTTGCGGGTGTTGTTGACGAACGTGGCCATCTTGAACACCAGCAGCGGATCCGAAGGCTGGGCGGTGATGGTGCCCGCCGAGCCGCCGGCCGGCGACGGGGCGACGCCCGGCGCCGTCGCACGGTTCGCGAAGATCCACGTGCGGATGCACTCGGAGTCGCCCGCGCAGGCGCCGGCCGTGTTCGCCTCGTTGTACAGCGCGCCGCCGATGGGCGTGTGCAGGTTGAACGGCGTGGCGTCGGACAGGATGCCCTGGTTGTAGTCCTTGATGGACTTGCGGAAATAGCTGGCCGCGACGTAGCTGCCCTTGGCGTAGTAGTGCTCGGCGGAGAAGTCGATGTTGCGCGACTGCAGCGGCTTCAGGTTGGGGTTGCCGATGGAGCCGGAGCCGCCGTCGATGCGGGCCAGGCCGTTGAGGCTCTGCCCGCCCTGGATGGCGTTCCAGCCCGGGCGACCGATGGTGTGGCCGTAGCTGACGCGCAGCTTGGTGTCGTTCGTCACATCGGCGCTCAGGTCGATGGACGGCAGGAAGTAGCCGTACTTGCCGTCACGCGTCGTCGAGCGCGAGCCTTCGAACGTGATGGGGATCTCGTTGTTGGCCACCCAGGCCACCGAGACTGGAATCTTCTCGGTCGACGGCGAGTTGACCTTGGTGCGCTCGTAGCGGGCGCCGATGGCAGCGTCCATCGGCACGCCCCAGTCCCAGCTCAGGTTGTACTGGCCGAACGCCGCCGTCGACTTCTCGGTCGTGCGGAAGTCGTCGATGTAGTCGAACGATGCCTTCAGCAGCGCGTCGGAGCCCAGCTGCTTGATGGCCGCCGCGCGCAGGTCCTCGAAGTTGAAGGAGAAGAACTTGTCGAACATGCGCGGATCACCGGAGCCCGGGATGCGGCCGAAGTACTTGCTGATGGAGTCGAGCTTGAAGATGTCGTCCGGCAGGCCTGCAGGGCCGCCGGCGACGTTGGCGCCCCAGGTGTCGCGCTGCACGTTGGCGAAGGCCGAGCGGTTCTTGACCTCGGTCAGGCTCAGGCCGAAATCCAGGCTGCTGTCGTCGTTGATCTTCCAGTTGCCCTTGGTCTGCACCTGGCTGACTTCGTTGCGGTGGTGGCTGTTGCCGAACACCGAGCCCTGCAGTTCCTGCTTGGCCGGGTCCATCGTCGCGCCGGCGATGTTCATCACCGGGAACTTGTTGCTGAAATCGACGAAGGTGTTGCCGCGGATGAACGATGCGGTGGCCAGCGTGACGGCCGTACCCAGGTCGTCGGCGGCGCCCGAGGTGGCGGTGGAGCGGTGGGCGTCGAGGTCGAAGCTCAGCGCATCGGTGGCCTTCCACTTCAGGTTCAGGCCGATGGACTGGTTCTTGTTCTTGGTCAGGATGCGCGAGGCGCCCATGGCCAGGTCGCCGTTGTTGAACGGCTCGCCGTAGATCAGCGGCGACGACGGCGAACCCTGGCTGAACTCGCCGAACTGGCCGCCGTAGTTGAACCAGGCGGAGATGTCGTTGCGGCGCTGGCGGAACTTCTGCTCCGACATGACGAAGTCCAGCGTGCCGACCAGGTCCTTCATCGGCTTGAACTGCAGCACCAACTGGCCGTTCAGGCGCTCGCGGTGCACGCCGGTGAAGGAGTAGTTGATGTTCTGCGGAACGCTGTAGAGATCGGTCGGGCCCGGGCGATTCTTGATGGTGGTCGACGGGCCTGCGGGCAGCGCGCCCCAGCCGCCTTCGTCGCCGACCCAGCTCTTCCAGCCGTTGGGCACGGAGGCCTGCGAGTAGCCGGAGTCGCGCTCCTGGTACGTGCCCATCAGTGCCACGCCGAAGGTGCCGTCGGCCGTTTGCGTGCTGTAGATGCCGCTCAGCTCGGGCGTCACGTCCTTGCCCTGCTGCTCGCCGGGCAGGCGGCGGGCGGAGTCGTCGCGCACCAGCTTCACGCCGATCTGGGCGATGGTCTCCTTGGTGTCGAACGGCCGCGGCGTGCGGATGTTGATGGTGGCGCCCATGCCGCCGGTGGGGCTGCTGGCGCGGCTGGTCTTGTAGACCTCCAGCGCGGAGACGGCGTCGGAGGCAAGGTTGGAGAAGTCGAACGAGCGCGATGCCGGCGCGCTGCTGTCGATGGTCGCGCCGGGCATCTGGCGGCCGTTGAGCAGCACCAGGTTGAAGTCCGGGCCCATGCCGCGCACGGTGACGCGCGTGCCTTCGCCGTTGCTGCGGTCGATGGACACGCCGCTGATGCGGCTCAGCGATTCAGCGAGGTTGGTGTCGGGGAACTTGCCGATGTCCTCGGCCACGATGCCGTCGACCAGGCCCGACGACGAGCGCTTCAGGTTGACCGAGGTTTCCAGCGATTTGCGGATGCCGGTCACGACGACCGTCTCCAACTGCGTGGTGCTGGCCAGTGCCTGGGGCGCCGAGTTGATGACCGTCTGCGCCTGCGCAGCGGCGCCGGCGAACAGCAGACCGCTCGCGGCAGCGAGGCTTGTGAGGCGAAGGGCAGGGCGAGGCTGTCTCATTCACTTGTCTCCAGAGTTGTGATCTTGTCGTGATGCCCTGAAAGGGCTGAAAGCGCTTTCAAGAATACGTGATTGGCAGCGCTTTCAACCTAGGCAACACCCTTGGTGTGCGGCTTTCGGACAACGCGTCGTCGTCGTGCTCAGACGTCGCTGGCCGAAGGCCTTGCAGCGTCGCCACGCCCCCGCCTATGGGCACGGAACGTTGTTTCAGGCGGCGTGCGGGTTGCCCGCAGTTGAAAAGCGGCGATTCGCCGAAATGACTGAAAGCGCTTTCAGCAAATGATGCGATGCGCCCAGGCGATCGGCTACGTGGTTTACCCGAGCCGAGCCACAGTCATCGGACGGGCGTGTGCCTCGCGGCGCTTGCGCCGCAGTAAACGCGCAGCGGCGGGCCGGCTCAGCGGTTCATGCGCCGCGTGCTTTCCCGCACGACGAGTTCCGGCCCGGGCAATTGCGCCTTGGGCTGGCCGCCGCGGAGCATCTCCAGCATCGCGGTCGCGGCTTCGGTGCCGATCTCGTAGACCGACTGGCGCACGGTGGTCAGCGGCGGCATGGCGTAGCGCGCCATGATGAGATCGTCGAAGCCGACGAGGGAGACGTCGTCCGGCACGCGCAGGTTGCGCCGGCTCAGGCCCAGGCAGGCGCCGATGGCCATCTGGTCGTTGGAGGCGAACAGCGCCGTGAACCGCACGTCGCGTTCCAGCAGTCGGCTGACCGACAGCATGCCGCCGGCCTCGGTGTAGTCGCTTTGGACGATGAGGTTGGTGTCCACCGGTATGCCGGCGGCGCCCAGGGCGTCGAAGTAGCCGTTCTGGCGCTCGACGGCGTCGTCGTGCATCAGGTCGCCGGCGATGAAGGCGATGCGGCGGTGGCCGTGCTCGATGAGGTGCTGCGTCGCGAGCCGGGCGCCCTCACGGTTGTCGAAGCTGAAGCTGAAGAGCTGCGGCCCGGTCAGCTGGCGGCCGACGACGACCATCGGCAGGCTGTGGGAGACGCGCGTCAGCTCGTCGTCGGACAGCCGGCCCGCCAGCACGATGACGCCGTCGACGCGGCGCGACAGCAGCGTCTCGATGGCCTTGCGCTCATCGTCCTCATGCCAGTTGCCGGAGACGAACATGGGCACGTAGCCGGCCCGCTCCAGTTCGCGCTCGATGCCGAGCAGCGCCTCGCCGTAGAACGGGCTGGAAATGATCTGCGTGACGACGCCGATGGACAGCGTGCGCCCGCCCGCCAGGCCGCGCGCGACCGGGTTGGGCCGGAAGCCGAGGTCGCGGATGGCGGCTTGCACGGCGTCCTTCTTGGCCTGGCTGACGGCCGCCGTGCCATTGAGGATGCGCGAGACCGTGCTGGGCGAGACGCCCGCCAGTTCGGCCACCTGTTCCAGCGTGACGGCGCCGTCCGGGCGGCTTGAAGGCGCTTTCATCACGGGTGGCTTGTTGTTCATCGGCTGCGGGTGAGCGAAGCCGCGAGTTTAGGCTCGGGGCCGCCACTGCCCTCAGTCGCCCCGGTCTGCCGTCAATTTGGGCCGCGAATCGGCGACCCGGTTCACGGTTGCGATGAGCAGGTCCAGGTCGACGGGCTTGACCAGATGCCCGTCGAAACCGCTGGCCTCGCTGCGCTTGCGGTCGGCATCCTGCCCATAGCCGGTCAGCGCGATCAGCCGGCAGGCCGCCGTCTTGCTGCGCAGCCGCGCGGCCAGTTCGTAGCCATCCATCACCGGCAGGCCGATGTCCAGCAGCGCGACCTGCGGCTGGAAGTCCTTTGCTACGCGCAGCGCCTCCAGCGGGTCGTGGGCCAGCACGACGCTGTGGCCGTTGGCGCGCAGCAGCATGCCCAGCAGCTCCGCCGCATCGGCGTTGTCGTCCACGATGAGGATGCGCCGCAGCCCGTGCTCTGTCGAGGCGACGTCCGGCGCGGGTGCTGCGTCGCTGGCGCCTGTGCCGGGCCGGCGGGCCGGCAGCCGGACGATGAACTCGCTGCCGCAACCGGGGCCGTCGCTCCGGGCCTCGACGGTGCCGCCGTGTAACTCCACCAGGTTCTTCACCAAAGCCAGGCCGATGCCCAGGCCGCCTTCGGCGCGGTCCATGCCTTGGTGCCCTTGGAAGAAGAGCTGGAACACCCGCGGCAGCATCTCGGTCGTCAGCCCCTTGCCGTTGTCGGCGACCGAGATCGTGATGTCTTCGCCGGTGCGGTATGCGCGCAGCCTCACGTGGCCGCCCGGGTCCGTGTAGCGCGCCGCGTTGGTGAGCAGGTTGGACACCACCTGCGCAAGGCGGGTGGGGTCGCCGCACCAGAGCATGCCGGTTGACGGCACGTCGATGGACAGCCGGTGGCGGCGTTGCTCGAACAGCATGCTGGCCATCTCGACGGACTTGGCCAGCACCTGCGCGATCTCCACCGATTCGGCGCGCAGCTCCACCTTGCCGCGCGTGATGCGCGACACGTCGAGCAGGTCGTCGACCAGGCGGATCAGGTGGTCCACCTGGCGCTGGATGATGGCCTGTTCCTTGGCGCTCTGCAGGTCGCCGCGCATCTTCATCAGCTGCAGCGCGGTGACGATGGGCGACAGCGGGTTGCGCAGCTCGTGCCCCAGCATGGCCAGGAATTCATCCTTGGCCTGGCTGGCGGCCTGCAGCTCGTCGAGCAGCCGGGACCGCTCGGCGTGGGCCTCTTCCAGCACGCGCCGCCCGTGCACCAGCGCCGTGACGTCGACGGCGAGCGCCATGACGCCGTAGGCCGCGCCGTCGGGCGCGCGCAGGGGTTCGACGTTGAACTTGAAGAAGCGCTCCTCCGCCGCGGCACCGTCGTTCGTGCGGGTGCAGATGCTGAACTCGTCGGCGACAAAGGGCTGTCCGGTCTGGAAGACCCGGTCCAGCATGCTGGGCAGCGCCGTGCTCGCCAGGTCCGGCAGCGCCTTCAAGTGGGCTTTGCCGACCAAGTCGGACCGGCCCACCATCTGGCAATACAGCGGGTTGGCGAGCCGGAAGACGTGGTCCGGCCCGGTCAGCAGCGCCGCCGCGACCGGCGCGCGCATCAGCAGGTTGTTGCGCTCGTGCTCGGTCTGCTCGCGCAGCCACCGGTCGGTCACGTCCCGCGTGAAGCAGCGGCTGTAGACGAGGCGGTCGCTCTCGAAATAGGCGTTCGAGGTGATCTGGACGTGCTTGCGGCTGCCGTCCCTGCAGCGCAGCGTCGCGGGCTGGTTGCGCAGCGCTTCGCCGCTGCGAAGCTTCTGCAGGATCTTCGCGATCAGCTGCTGGTCCACATAGAACTCGGCGATGTGGTGGCCGATGTAGTCCTCGGCGGCATAGCCGAGCATGTCGAGTTCGGTCTGGTTCGCCCACAGGATGGTGCCGTCCGCGCCGATGCGGTGAAGGCCTTCGGCGGCGTTCTCCAGGAAGTCGGACAGTTCCTTCTCACGCCGGCGCAGCGTGCGCTCCGCCGCCAGGCGCCGGGCCACTTCGCTCTGCAAGGCGGCAGCCTGCTGCTGAAGCGCGGCGACGGTCGTGCCGACTTCCGCCGGATCGGTGGGGAAGGCGAAGGTTTCGGCGGGCCGCACGTCCGTGTGCATCGCACACACATGTCGAAACGCCTGCGCCTGCTCGCTGCTGCCGAACAGCGCCATCGGGTAGGCGCACAACAGCGTGAACGTGTGGCGCTGCGCCAGGCGGTTCCAGAACGCTTCCAGCTCGATGGCCGCTTCAGGGTTCCCGTCGGCATACAGCAGGGCGACCATCTCGCCGAAGGCGTGCACGGCGCGCGTTCCCTTGTTGGTGGCGCGGGCGACAACGCCACCCACCACTGCCAGGAAAAGCGCTTCGTCCGGCCGGTCGCCGACCATGAACTGCGCGAGCGTCCCGCGCGCGTCCAGCACGAACAGTTCGCCCGGGTACCACGGCTGGGCGCTTTGGGCGCCGCCGAAACCCTGCAGCCGGCGCCGGATGGCGGCTCGGTGCTCGGGCGTGGCGATCAGAATGGCGGCGTCGGCCGAGCGCAGCGCGCCATCCAGAAACTCCGCCACTTCTTCGACGATGAACTTGTCGTCCTCATAGAACTGGACGAGATGCGCGCCCTGGCTCTGGGCCAGCGGCGCGACGAT
>Ga0307411_10000075_pt1 | contig 30505 bp, 20 predicted proteins | sample DK1Ometagenome_2_FD_203712 | JGI IMG/M metagenome (GOLD analysis project Ga0307411, IMG submission 203712) | Maize rhizosphere microbial communities from greenhouse at UC Davis, California, United States - DK15-O-1 | ecosystem: Host-associated > Plants > Roots > Rhizosphere > Soil | place: USA...
CTGGAACGGGCAGCCGCCGCCGAGCGAGTTGGGCTCGTACGACACGCGGCCGCGGTGGATGGCCTGGCGGTGCATGCCGTCGCGCTGGTTGTTGTGCACCGGCGCTAAGGCTGAGTTGATCGGGATCTCGTGGAAGTTGGGCCCGCCCAGCCGGCTGATCTGCGTGTCCACATACGAGTGGATGCGGCCGGCCAGCAGCGGGTCGTTGGAGAAATCCAGCCCCGGGATGATGTTGGCCGTGCAGAAGGCGACCTGCTCCGTCTCGGCGAAGAAGTTGTCCGGGTTGCGATTGAGCACCATGCGCCCCACCGGCTGGATGGGCACCAGCTCCTCCGGCACGATCTTGGTGGCGTCGAGGATGTCGAAGCTGAACTTGTCCGCCTGCTCCTCGGTGAAGACCTGCAGGCCCAGCTCGTACTCCGGGTAGGCGCCGCTCTCGATGCGCTCCCACAGGTCGCGGCGGTGGTAGTCGGGATCGGCGCCGGAGATCTTCACGGCCTCGTCCCAGGCCAGCGAATGCGTGCCGTAGCGCGGCGACCAGTGGAACTTGACGAACACCGATTCGCCGGCCTCGTTGACCAGCCGGTAGCTGTGCACGCCGAAGCCCTGCATCGTGGCGTAGCTGCGCGGGATGGCGCGGTCGCTCATCAGCCACATCAGCATGTGCGTGGACTCGGGCATCAGCGAGACGAAATCCCAGAAGGTGTCGTGCGCGCTGGCGGCCTGCGGCATGGCGTGGTGCGGCTCCGGCTTGACGGCGTGCACGAGGTCGGGGAACTTCATTGCGTCCTGGATGAAGAACACCGGCATGTTGTTGCCCACCAGGTCCCAGTTGCCCTCGTCGGTGTAGAACTTGACCGCGAAGCCGCGCACGTCGCGCGCCGTGTCCTTGGAGCCGCGCTCGCCCTGCACGGTGGAGAAGCGCACGAACACCGGCGTGATCTTGCCGGCGGCCTTGAAGGGCGCCGCCTTCGTCAGGTGCGGAATGGCCTCGTAGCACTCGAAGAAGCCATGCGCCGCCGAGCCGCGCGCGTGGACGATGCGCTCGGGGATGCGCTCATGGTCGAAGTGGGTGAGCTTGTCGCGCAGGATGAAGTCTTCGAGCAGCACGGGGCCCCGCGTGCCGGACTTCAGCGAGTTCTGGTTGTCGGCGATGCGCACGCCCTGGTTGGTCGTCAGCGGCTGGCCACCGCTGTTGACGCGCACGCGGTCCAGCGGCGCCGTCGTCGGGCTGCTGCCGTCGGGCGGCACGGCGCCGGTCTTGGCCGAGGCATTCGCTTCGGACAGCGAGCTGCCGGTGGCCAGTGGCGAGGGCGGCGTGACGGTGGCGCCGGCCGGCGGGCGCAGGCCGTTCTGCTGGCCGTGCTCGGCGGCCTTGTTCGGGTTGAACGGCATGGCCGTCGCCATGTCGCCGGTTTCGGCCATCTTGCGGACGGCGGTGTCGTCGGACGGCGCCAGCGGCCGGGCCGGCCCGCTGTCGGTGTTGCGGGCGGCGGCCTTGGCTTTGGAACCCGCGGAAGGCTTGCGTGGCGTGGGCATGTCGGACCTCGGTCAGAGAAGAAGGCGCTGGCGCGCGGCGCCAGCGGGGTGTGACGTCACTTCGGGCGGACGGGGCGCCGGTCAGCGGTGCTGCGCGCAGCGTGAAGTCCCGCTGTGGCCGGTGCGTTCCATAACGACGCCGTAGGTGGCGGCAATGGTGCGAGGCCCACACGCCCCGCGCAGCCAGACACAAGGCAGGCGCCGCGTAGGACGCGATGCAACGGTTGCGCCGTGTGAAATGACGCGCGTCGGCCGGCCCGGCGGGACCCGGGACCGCTTGCCGGCTGGTCTACCGGCGCAGCGTCCTGAACGTGATCGACCAGCGGGTCGCGTCGACCGGCGCGACGCTGTGCTGCCAGCCCCAGCGGGCCGTGCCGCGCATCGCGTAGATCGAGCGCGGCTGCACGGGCAGTTTGATGATGTCTTCGCGCTTGGGGCGCACGGGCGGGTAGGGCCGCAGCCGCAGCAGCGCCGTCCCGCCCATCGACACGCCAAAGATCTCCTCGAAATCCGGCACGTCGCGGTGCCACCCCAGCGGCGTGCCGGGCAGGTACTCGGCCACCAGCACGTGGGCCAGTGCCTCGGGGGCGACGCCCGCCCACTGCGCCATGCGGGCACGCAGCGGGTGAAGCTCCTCGATCAGCTCGCCCGAGGGCAGCAGCTCATTGGCGTCGTAGTCGAAACGACTGCCGTAGCTGACGACGCGCCGCCGGGCGGTGTAGCTCTTGTAGCGTGCCTCCTGCAGCGGCAGCCGCGCCATCAGCGCGATGAGCGCGGTTTCCTCGGCCGCCGACAGGAAGCCGTCCTGGTACACCAGGCCGTCCGGCAATGCGCCGGGCGAGGGCGCGAGGTCGTCGAAGAGCCCGGCCTGCGCCATCGTGTCGCTCAGAGGTCCAGCACCTCGGCCAGCAGCGCCGGCAGCTCTTCCAGGATGTTCTGCTTGTGGAACGTGGAGCGCACACCGGCCCGCTCCGCATCCACCAGGAACTCCGGCGGCAGGTTGCCCGAGCCGATGATGACCGGCAGGCCCGGACGGACCGCGTTGATCTCGCGCAGCACGTCCAGCCCGGTCAGGCCGGGCATGTTCAGGTCGGTGACGACCACGTCGACGTCCCACGGCGCGCTCTTGAAATGCCGGATCGCGTCCGCGGCATGGCCGAACACCGTCGCCCGATAGCCCGAGCGCTCCAGCAGGCGGGAGACCATCAGCGTCATGACCTCGTCGTCGTCCACGTACATGACGTGCCGGCCCCCGCCGTCGGCCGGCCGCTCGTCCAGGGCCGCCGGCTCGGTGATGACAGCCGCTTCGTCCGTCGGCAGCCAGATGTGGAAGGTCGCGCCCTTGCCCACGGCGCTGTCGACCGTCACCGCGCCGCCATGGCCCGCCACGATGCCGTGCACCACCGACAGGCCCAGCCCCGTGCCTTCGCCCTCGGGCTTGGTGGTGAAGAAGGGCTCGAACACGCGTTTGACGGTGGCTTCGTCCATGCCGGGCCCATCGTCGCGAACCCGCAGATGTGCGTACCGGCCCGGCGCCAGCCGGCCGATGCGATCGGCGGCGTCGCGGTCCAGCGACACCTCCTCGGCGGCGATCTCGATGCGCCCCGGCCGGCCCGCCATCGCCTGCCACGCGTTGGCGCACAAGTTGATGAGGGCCTGCTCCACCTGGGTCGCGTCTGCAAACACGTGCAGCGGGTGGTCGGGCAGCGCCGCCTCGATCTTCACCGACGTCGGCACCGTCGCGCGCAGCAGCCCCATCGTCTCGTCCACCAGGTCATGCAGTTCGCACTGCGCCGGCCGCTTCGGCCGGCGGCGCGCGAACGTCAGGATCTGCTGCACCATCTCGCGGGCGCGCAGGCCGGCCTTGCGGATCTGGTGCAGGCTCTGGACGGCGGGGTGCGCCGGGTCGAGGTCGTCCAGCGCAAGCTGGGTGTTGCCCAGGATGCCGGCGACGACGTTGTTGAAGTCGTGCGCGATGCCACCGGCCAGCGCGCCGATGGCCTCCAGCTTCTGCGTCTCCTGCAGGTGATCTTCCAGCTCATGCCGGGCCGCCTCGGCCCGCCGCTCCTCGGTGACGTTGCGGCCGACGCCCCGGTAGCCGGTGAAACCGCCGGCGTCGTCGAACACCGGCTCGCCGCTGATGCGCAGCACCTGAGCCTCGCCATCCGGGGCCGGCTGCACCATCTCGAAATCGCGGAAGGCCTCGTGCCGCAACAGCTTGGCCTTCTGGCCTTGCCAGCCTGCGTCGTTGGCGTCGGCCTGCATGTCCCAGGGCCGCTGGCCCAGCATCCGCTGCGGGTCGAGCATGCCGCTGCGCTGGGCGCCGTCGGAGATGAAGGTGTAGCGGAAGTCCTGGTCGATCTCCCAGTACCAGTCGGACGACAGCGCGGTCAACGAGCGGAATTGCGCCTCGCTGTTGCGCAGCGCGAGCTGCGCGCGGTGGCGCTCGGACAGGTCGCGAATGAAGGCCGCGAAATGCCGGCGGCCGCCCACCTCCAGCTCGCTGAAGGCCACCTCGATCGGCAGCTCGGTGCCGTCGGCCTTCAGGCCCATGGTTTCCGTGGCCCGCCAGTCCAGCCGGCGCTGGCCGGTGCGCAGGTAGCTGGCGAAGCCGCGGCCATGCGCCTCGCGCAGCCGCTCGGGCTGGACGACGGCAAGCGGCCGCCCGATGACGTCCTCGGGCTTGCGGCCGAACATGGCCTCCAGCGCGGGGTTGGCGAACCGGATGATGCCGGTGTCATCGATGATAAGCACCGCGTCGGTCGTCGTCTGCCACAGCAGGCGGTAGCGCTCCTCGCTTTCACGCAGCGTCGCCTCCGAGCGCTCCAGCGCGTCCATCAGCGCGGCGGCCCTGGCCCGCTCCTGCTCGGCGTGGGAGCGTTCCAGCCGCACGCGCAGCAGGTCGGCCACCAGATCGCTGAGGCGCTTCAGGATGGCCGCCTGCTCCTGCGTCAGCGCGCCGGGCTGCCGGTCCGCCACGCAGACGGCGCCCAGCATGTGCCCGTCGAACACCAATGGCTGCCCGGCGTAGAACCGCACCGCCGAGTCGCCGGTCACCAGCGGGTTGGCCTGAAAGCGCGGGTCGCGGCTCGCATCGGGTACCTGCAGCAACTGGTCGCTGCCCAGCGCATGCAGGCAGAACGACTCCGACAGCGGATGGAACACGCGGTCCCAACCGACCTTGGACGCGATCCATTCGCCTTCCGGCGCGATGAAGCTGATCGCCGCCGTGGGCCGCCCGGTGGCCAGCGCCGCAATCGACGTCACGCGGTCGAACGACGCGTCCTCGTGCGGGCGCAACAGGTCCAGCGACCGCAGCAGCGCAAGTCGGGCCGGGTCGGCGAGTTCTGGGGCCATGTGGCGCCTATCGTGCCTGACCCGGCATAACTCCGCAAATGACGGTTGCCCGGGCGCCGCAGTGAGGGCCCGGGCGGTCAGCCCGGCTTGCGCAGGTAGTCGACGAAATCGAAGCGCAGGCCGGCCGCACTGCTGCGCGTCTCGCGCGCGGCCTCGCTGAACTGCTCGCGCGGCCAGGCCGGGAAGTGCCGGTGCGCGTCCGGGAAGGCCGCATCCACCTCGGTCAGCGCCAGCTTGTCGGCGCGAGGCAGGGCGAGGGCGTAGATGTCGGCGCCGCCGATGACGCAGACCTCGGGCTCCGTGCAGGCCGCCAGCGCCGCTTCGAGGCTGGTGAAAACCTCGGCCCCGTCCAGTTCGTTCACGCTGCGGCTGACCACCAGATTGCGCCGCCCCGGCAGCGGGCGGAACCTGGCCGGCAGCGACTCCCAGGTCTTGCGGCCCATGACGACGGGCTTGCCGACGGTCAGCGCCTTGAAGCGCGCCATGTCCTCGGGGATGTGCCACAGCAGCGCGTTGTCGCGGCCGATGGCGCCGTCGCGTGCCACCGCGGCCACCAGGGTGATCATGCTCATACGGCCACCGGCGCCTTGATCGCCGGGTGCGGGTCGTAGCCGCTCAGCTCGAAGTCCTCGAACTCGTAGTCGAAGATCGATGCGGGCCGGCGCTTGATCGTCATCGTCGGATACGGCCGTGGCTCGCGGGCGAGCTGTGTCTGCACCTGCTCCACGTGGTTGTCGTAGATGTGGCAGTCGCCGCCGGTCCAGATGAAGTCGCCCAACTGCAGGTCGCATTGCTGGGCCAGCATCATGGTCAGCAGCGCATATGACGCAATGTTGAACGGCACGCCCAGGAAGATGTCGGCGCTGCGCTGGTAGAGCTGGCAGCTCAATTTGCTGTCGGCCACGTAGAACTGGAAGAACGCATGGCAGGGCATCAGCGCCATTTTGGGCAGGTCGGCCACGTTCCAGGCGCTGACGATGATGCGGCGCGAGTCGGGGTTGGACTTGAGCGTCCTCACCACGTCGGCGATCTGGTCGATGTGGCCACCGTCCTGCTTGGGCCACGAGCGCCACTGCACGCCGTAGACCGGGCCGAGGTCGCCGTCCTCACGCGCCCACTCGTTCCAGATCGTCACGCCGCGCTCCTGCAGCCACTTGACGTTGCTGTCACCGCGCAGGAACCACAGCAGCTCCAGCACGATGGACTTGAGGTGCACCTTCTTGGTCGTGACGAGCGGGAAACCGGCCGCCAGGTCGAAGCGCATCTGGTGGCCGAACACGCTGTGCGTGCCGGTGCCGGTGCGGTCGCTTTTCTGCACGCCATGCTCGAACACATGGCGCATGAAGTCTTCGTATTGCTGCGGAGGGCGGGGCGTCGTGCTCATGCCCGCCATTGTCTCCGCTACGGCGCCAGCAGCACCTGCAGCATGCGGCGCATGACCGGGGCGATGGCCGGCACGCGCTGCGCCATGCCGGCGTGGCGCACGCTCATCGCCGTCAGGCCGTTGAAGAGGGCGCCCAGCATCAGCGCGCGCCCTTCGATCTCCTCGGGCGGCAGCTGGCTGGCCGCCTGCTCGCCCAGGCTCTGGCGGATCAGCGCCTGGGCCTGCTCGTTCACCAGCGCCTCGGTGCGGTGCACCACGGCGGCCAGCTTGGCATTGCGGCTGGCCTCGGCCATCACCTCCAGCTGCAGCGCCGCGTCCGCCACTTGGCTGCGGTCATCGATGGCCTGCTCGATGCCGCCCAGCATCTGCTGCAGCAGCGCGCCTTCCTGCCGGAACGCGGCGATGCGTTGCAGCACCTCCTCGCAGTCCCGCTCGACGATGGCCGCAATGATGTCGTCCTTGTTCTCGAACAGGTTGTAAATGTGGCCGGGGCTCATGCCGGCCGTCTTGGCGATCTCGGCCATGCTGGCGGCATGGAAGCCGCGGCGGCGGAAGCACTCGGCGGCCGCGTCCAGCACCTGCTGGCGGCGAGCCAGCGCCCGGTCGGAAGGTTGGGTGGAGAGTGTCACGACGCGGATTGTGGCGCTGGTGCGCCGCCGCCCAAGGCCTTGTACAGCGTCACCCGGTTGACCTGCTGCGCCAGGCGCGCGTTGATCAGGCCCTGCTCGGCGGCATACAGCGAGCGCTGCGCGTCCAGCGTGGCGAGGCGGTCGTCCACGCCCTGGCGGAAGCGCGCCTCGGCCAGCCGCAGCGCGTCCTGCGTCTGCCCTACCAGCCGCTGCTGCGACGCCACCTGCTGGCCGAGCGTTGCCCGCTGCGCGAGCGCGTCGGCCACGTCGCGGAAGGCCGACTGGATCGCCTTCTCGTACTGCGCCACGGCGATATCGCGGTCCACCTCGGCGATCTTCAGGCCGGCCTTGCTGCGGCCGGCGTCGAAGATCGGCAGCGACACCTGCGGCATGAAGCTCCACAGCCCGCTGCCCGAGCGGAACAGGCCGTCCAGCGCGTTGCTGGCGGTGCCGGCGCTGGCCGTCAGGCTGATGCGCGGGAAGAAGGCCGCGCGCGCCGCGCCGATGTTGGCGTTGGCGGACTGCAGCGTGCGTTCGGCCTGCTGCACGTCGGGGCGCGCGAGCAGCACGTCCGATGGCAGGCCGGCCGACAGTTCGGCGGCCTGCGTCACCGGCGTGTCGGTGCCTGTGGCCGGCAGCAGCGTGGCGCCCAGCGGCTGGCCGACGAGCAGCTCGAGCGCGTTGCGGTCCTGGGCGACCTGGGCGGTCAGGCTGGCGAGATCGGCCTGCGCCTGCTCGGCCGCGATCTCGGCCTGCCGCAGGTCCAGCGTGGACGACACGCCGGCGGCCTGCAGCCGCTGCGTGAGGCGCAGGCTGTCCTGGCGCGCCAGCAGCGTCTGCTTGGCCAGGTGCAGGCGCTCCTGGTCGGCGGCCAGCGCCAGGTAGCTGCCGGCCACCTGCGCGATGAGGCTGATCTGCGCGCTGCGGCGGGCGTCGTCGGTGGCGAGGTACTGCTGCAGCGCGGCGTCGTTCAGGCTGCGCACCCGGCCGAACAGGTCCAGCTCGTAGGCGCTGACGCCCAGCGTGGCCGTGTACTGGCGGGTGATGGTTCCGCCCGGCGCGCGGGTGGCCGTCTGGCCGGCGCTGGCATTCAGCGTGGGCAGGCGGTCGGCCTGCTGCACGCCGTACTGCGCCTGGGCGCGCGCCACGTTCAGCACCGCCACGCGCAGGTCGCGGTTGTTGGCCAGCGCCTGCTCGATCAGCGTCTGCAGCTTCGGGTCGGTGAAGAACTCGCGCCAGCCCAGGTCCGCGGCGGTCGCGGCAGCGGGGGTGGCTTGCGGCACCGGCCACTGCGCGGCCACGGGCGCGGCGGGGCGCTCGTAGGTCGGCGCCATGCTGGCACAGCCGGCCAGCGCCAGGCTGGCGGCGAGTAGCGTGGGCATCAGGAAGTGGGAACTCATGTCACTGGCCCTCCAGGGCTTGAGGCGCTGCATGCGGTGCAGGCGCCGGAGAAGTGGTCTTAGCAGCGCGGTAGGGGAACCATCTCTGCACTGCGATGAAGAACACCGGCACGAAGAAGATGCCCAGCACCGTGGCGCTCAACATGCCGCCCAGCACGCCGGTGCCGATGGCGTTCTGGCTGCCCGAGCCTGCGCCGGTGGCAATCGCCAGCGGCAGCACGCCCAGAGCGAACGCCAGCGACGTCATCAGGATGGGCCGCAGCCGCAGGCGCACGGCTGCCAGCGTCGCGGTGACGGCGTCCTTACCGGCTTCCATCTGCTCCTTGGCGAACTCCACGATCAGGATCGCGTTCTTCGCCGACAGGCCGATGGTGGTCAGCAGGCCGACCTGGAAATACACGTCGTTGGACAGCCCGCGCACCGTGGCGGCCAGTAGCGCGCCGATGACACCCAGCGGCACCACCAGCATCACCGAGAACGGGATGCTCCAGCTCTCGTACAGCGCGGCCAGGCACAGGAACACCACCAGCAGCGAGATCGCGTACAGCATGGGCGCTTGGTCGCCGGTCATGCGCTCCTGGTAGGACATGCCCGTCCAGCTCAGTCCCACGCCTTGGGGCAGGCCGGCGGCGATCTCCTCCACGGCGTCCATCGCCACACCCGAGCTCTTGCCCGGCGCGGCACCGCCCAGCACTTCCACCGCGGGCAGGCCGTTGTAGCGCTCCAGGCGGGCTGGGCCTTGCTCCCAATGCGCCGTGCCGAAGGCCGAGAACGGCACCATCTGCCCCTGCGCGTTGCGCACGCGCCAGCTGTTCAGGTCGTCCGGCTGCATGCGGAAGGCGGCGTCGGCCTGCATGTAGACCTTCTTCACGCGGCCGCGGTCGATGAAGTCGTTGACATAGCTGCCGCCCCAGGCGGTGGACAGCAGCGCGTTGATGTCGCTGACCGACACGCCGAGCGCACCGGCCTTGGCGGTGTCCACGTCCAGGCGCAGCTGCGCGGCGTCCTCCAGGCCGTTGGGCCGCACGGCGGACAGGCGCGGGTCCTTCGCCGCCGCACCGAGGAACTGGTTGCGTGCGGCCATCAACGCGTCGCGGCCGATGCCGGACTGGTCCTGTAGGTAGACGTCGAAGCCGCTGGACTGGCCCAGGCCCGGCACCGCCGGCGGCGCGAAGGCGAAGGCCGACGCATCGCGGTACTGCATGAACGCGCCCATCGCGCGGCCGGCCACGCCCTTGACGCTCTGCGCGTCGCTCTTGCGCTCGCTCCAGTCCTTGAGCTTCACGAAGCCCATGGCCATGTTCTCGCCCCGGCCGGCGAAGCTGAAGCCGGTGACGGCGAACACCGATTCGACGTTGTCCTTCTCGTTCTGCAGGAAGTGCTGCTCGACGCGCTCCACCACGCCCAGCGTGCGGGCCTGCGTGGCGCCGGCCGGCAGCTGCACCTGCGCGAACAGGATGCCCTGGTCTTCATCCGGCAGGAACGACGTGGGCAGGCGCATGAACAGCCAGGCCATGCCGACGACGATGGCGCCGTACACGACGAGGTGGCGGCCCCAGCGGCGGATCATGCGGCCCACCACGCCCTGGTAGCCGTTCGTGGCACTGTCGAAGCGCCGGTTGAATGCGCCGAAGAAGCCACGTGTGGCCGGCCCGTGGCCCGGCTCGAGCAGCGTGGCGCACAGCGCCGGCGTCAGCACCATGGCGACGAACACCGACAGCACCATGGCCGACACGATGGTGATCGAGAACTGGCGGTAGATGACGCCCGTCGACCCGCCGAAGAAGGCCATCGGCACGAACACCGCCGACAGCACCAGCGCGATGCCCACCAGCGCGCCGGTGATCTGCCCCATGGACTTGCGCGTCGCCTCCACGGGCGACAGGCCCTCCTCGGTCATCACGCGCTCGACGTTCTCGACCACGACGATGGCGTCGTCCACCAGCAGGCCGATGGCCAGCACCAGGCCGAACATCGTCAGCGTATTGATGGAGAAGCCCGCTGCGGCCATCACGCCGAAGGTGCCCAGCAGCACCACCGGCACCGCGATCGTCGGGATCAGCGTGGCGCGGAAGTTCTGCAGGAACAAATACATCACCAGGAACACGAGGATCACGGCCTCGATCAGCGTCTTCACCACCTCGTGGATGGACACCTCGACGAAGGGCGTGCTGTCGTAGGCGACCATGGCCTTCATGCCCTGCGGCATGAAGCCTTCCATGCGCACCAGCTCGGCCTTCACGGCCTTGGCCGTGGCCAGCGCGTTGGCGCCGGTGGCCAGCTTCACGGCGACGCCTGCGGCGGGCTTGCCGTTGTAGCGCGACACGGTGGCGTAGCTCTCCGCGCCCAGCTCCACGCGGGCCACGTCACGCAGGTGCACGGTCGCGCCGTCGGCTGCCGTCTTCAGCACGATGTTGCGGAACTGCTCGGGCGTCTGCAGCCGGCTCTGCGCCGTCACGGTCGCGTTGAGCTGCTGGCCCACGTTGGCGGGCGCCGCGCCCAGCTGGCCGGCGGAGACCTGCGCGTTCTGCGCCTGCACGGCGGCGCTCACGTCGGCCGGCGTCAGGCCGTGCTGCGTCAGCTGGCTGGGGTTCAGCCAGATGCGCATGGCGTACTGGGCGCCGAACAGCTGCACCTCGCCCACGCCCTCCACGCGGCTCAGCGGGTCCAGCACGTTGGTGGAGACGTAGTCCGACAGGTCGACCTGCTGCTGGGAGCCGTCCTGTGACACGAAGCCCACCACCATCAGGAAGTTGCTGGTGGACTTGACCACCTGCACGCCCTGGCGCTGCACCTCCTGCGGCAGCAGCGGCGTGGCCGACTGCAGCTTGTTCTGCACCTGCACCTGGGCGGTGTCGGGGTTGGTGCCGGCGGCAAAGGTCAGCGTGATGCTGGCGTTGCCCTGCGAGTCCGACGTGGACGACATGTAGGTCATGCCGTCGATGCCCTTGAGCTTCTGCTCGATGACCTGGGTGACGGTGTCCTCCAGCGTCTTGGCGGAAGCGCCGGGGTAGCTCGCGTTGATGGACACCTGCGGCGGCGCGATGTCCGGGTATTGCGAGATGGGCAGCGTGCGGATGGACAGCGCGCCGGCCAGCATGATGACGATGGCCAGCACCCACGCAAAGATGGGGCGGTCGATGAAGAAGCGAGCCATGGATCTGTCCTCCGATCAGCGCGCGGCGGTGGCCGACGCGGCAACCGCCGCGGCGGTTGCGGCCGGTGCTGCCTGCACGGGCGCACCCGGGCGCAGGCGCTGCAGGCCGTCGACGATGAGCTGGTCGCCCGCCTTCAGGCCCGAGGTCACCAGCCACTGGCCGTTGATCACCGGGCCGGTCTGCAGCTGGCGGGCCTCGGCCTTGCCGTCCTTGCCGATGACCATGGCCGTCGCGTTGCCGCGCGGGTCACGCTGCACGGCGGCCTGCGGCACCAGCAGCGCTTCGGCCTGCACGCCGCTCTGCACCTGGGCGCGCACGTACATGCCGGGCAGCAGCTGCCGCTTGGGGTTGGGGAACTGGGCGCGCAGCGTCACGCTGCCGCTGGCCGGGTCCACCTGCAGCTCAGAGAACTGCAGCTTGCCCTCCTGCGCATAGGTGCTGCCGTCTTCCAGCAGCAGCTTCACGTGGGCCTGGCCGCTGGCGTCGCGCTGCAGACGGCCCTCGGCCAGGTCGCGCTGCAGGCGCAGCAGCTCGGCGCTGGTCTGCGTCACGTCCACGTAGATCGGGTCGAGCTGCTGCAGCGTGGCCATGGCGCCGGCCTGGTTGGCCGTGACCAGCGCGCCGGGCGTGACCGCCGAGCGGCCAATGCGGCCGGCGATGGGCGCGCTGACGCGCGTGCGTTCCAGGTCGATCTGCGCGGCGCGCACGGCAGCGGCAGCCGCGGCCACGTCGGCCTGCGCCTGCTTCAGCGCCGCCTGCGTGTCGTCGCGCAGCTGCTTGCTGACGGCGTCGATGCCGGCCAGCTCGTCATAGCGGCCCGCCTTGAGCCTCGCGGTCGTCTCGTTCGCCTCGGCCTTGGCCAGTGCGGCCTTGGCGCTGTCCAGCGCAGCCTGGTAGCTGGCGGGGTCGATCTGGTAGAGCAGCTGCCCGGCCTTCACATCGCTGCCCTCGGTGAAGGCGCGGGTCTTGACGATGCCTGTCACCTGGGGGCGCACCTCGGCGTTCTGGTAGGCCACGGTGCGGCCGGCCAGTTCGGTGGTCAGCTCCACGCGCTGCGACTGCAACGTCACCACGCCGACCTTCACGGCCGGGGCGGCGCCCGGCTTGGCGGCCGACTGCGATGCCGCCGGGCTGCAGGCGCTGAGCGTGACCGCCGCGAGCACGGCGACGGCGAGCGTCAACAGGGTGAACGCCGGCATGCCGAGCGAAGAGCGGGTGGGGAGCTTGGGCATCGTAGGCCTCTGAACCGTTAACTGAATGATCGTTCATTCTATATTTGAAGATGCGAAAGGCAAGACAAATCTGAATGACCATTCAGTTCTGTGGGGTCATTCGGGCGGCCGTCAGGCGGGGGGAGGGCGCTCGGCTGGTCGTGGGGAGCGCCGAGGGCGAGGTGCGCCGCGCCAGCGGTTCACGGGAGGCGACGGGCCTGCTCGCCCAGTTCAGCTTCAGGCGAACCCGACTGTGGCGGCGCAGTCACCCATCGGTCACGGTGCGTAGCTAGTCTGACGCCTCCGTAAAAAACGTGAGGTCGCGTGATGCGTCTTTGGGCTTGGACAGGAACCCTGGCGGCCGTGGCCGCACTCGCGGCGGCTCCGGCCGCGCAGGCGCAGACCGCGCTCACCAAGGGCGTGGCGGTGACCGACCTGATCGGCGCCGTCAACAGCACGCGCGACTACACGCTGGTGGTGCCGTCCGGCGCCACGCAGCTCAGCTTCAAGCTCAGCGGCGGCTCGGGCGACGCCGACCTCTACGTGCGCCGCGGCGCCACCGCCACCAGCAGCAGCAACGACTGCGCGTCCGAGAGCGCCACCAACGCCGAGACCTGCAGCTTCGCCAGCCCCACCGCCGCCACCTACCACGTGCGTGTGCAGGCCTACCGCGCCTACAGCGGCGTCAGCCTCGTGGGCAACTACACCGCCGGCGGCGGCACGCCCGCCACCGTCACGCTGCAGCCCGGCGTGCCCGTCAGCGGCCAGGGCGCCGCGGCCGGCGCCTGGCTGCGCTTTCGGCTGGACGTGCCCGCCGGGGCCACCAACCTCACGGTGCGCACCAGCGGCGGCACCGGTGCGATGGACCTCTACGTGCGTGCCGGCGCCGAGCCCGGCGCGTCGGCCTTCGACTGCCGCCCGCTGGTGGTCGGCAACGCCGAGACCTGCACCTTCGCGCAGCCGCAGGCGACCAGCTACTACATCGGCCTGTACGGCTACCAGGCCTTCGCCGGTGTCACGCTGACGGCGTCGTTCACGCAGCCCCCGTCAGGCGGCGCCACCTGGCCGGGCTTCGACGCCTATTACGTCAACGCCATCGGCAAGACCGGCGTGGCACTGCGCAGCGCGCTCAACATGGCCGCCGCACACGGTCACGTGCGCATGAGCTACTCGGCCGTGTGGGACGCGCTCAAGTACACCGACGAGGACCCCGCCAACACCGCCAACGTCATCCTGATCTACACCGGCCGCTCCCAGGCCAAGACGTACAACGCGTCCACCAATTCCAGCGACCAAGACGCCTGGAACCGCGAGCACGTCTGGGCCAAGAGTCACGGCTTCCCCGACGAGGGGCAATGGGGCTACACCGACATCCACCACCTGCGGCCGGCCGACGTGTCCGTCAACAGCACGCGCGGCAACAAGGACTTCGACTGGGGCGGCAGCGCCATCGGCGAGGCGCCGGGCAACCTGACCGACGCCGACAGCTTCGAGCCGCGCGCCGCCGTCAAGGGCGACGTCGCCCGCATGATGTTCTACATGGCCATCCGCTACGAGGGCAACGACGCCACCGGCGTGGGCAACCTTGAACTGGCCGACAACGTCGGCACCAGCGGCAACCTGTTCGGCAAGCGCTGCACGCTCATCGCATGGCACCGCGCCGACCCCGTCAACGCCGACGAGATCCGGCGCCACACCCGCATCGTCGAGCGGCAGGGCAACCGGAATCCGTTCGTGGACTATCCGGCTTGGGCGGAGGAGTTGTTCGGGGCGGGGTGCCCGTGAAGGGCTTGCGGTCGATGCGGTTTGCTCCGCGACGAATGCTGGGGACCAAGCTGGTTGGCTGAGCGGCGGGCTCCAACGCCGTGCGGGGACGGCCAAAGCGTGCATTCGCAATGCATGTGTGCATGGGAGGGGTGCTGCTGGCGCCTTTGCAGCGGTTGCTGACGGTCTGACCTGCCCGGTTTCTCCGAGACATTGATTCCCAGAGAAGATGGCTCCATTCCCCGAGGAGCCCATGAGGAAAAGTCGATTCACGGAAGAGCAGATGGTGGCGATCCTGCGCGAGGCAGACCGCACCACGGTGGCCGAAGCGGCCAAGAAGCACAAGGTCAGCGAGCCCGCGATCTACGCCTGGCGCAAGCACTTCGGCCAGCTGGAAGTCGCTGATGTCAAGCGGCTGAAGGCGTTGGAGCTGGAGAACAGCCGGCTCAAGAAGCTGCTGGCCGAGCGTGATCTGGACATCGAAGTCCTCAAGGAGATCAACGCAAAAAAATGGTGAGCCCGCTGGCTCGACGTGCCCAGGTCGCCCACGCTCGCGAGCGTGGCCTGAGCCTGCGTCGGGCCTGCGGGCTCATCGGCATGTCCCGGGCCACGCCCAGCTACCAGCCCCGCCTGCCAGCCAAGGACGCACCGGTGATCGAGGCGATGAAGGAGCTATCCGCCCAGTACCCGCGCTACGGGTACCGCCGCATCCGCATCTTCCTGCGCCGGCGCGGCTTCGAGCTGAGCTGGTCGCGCACGCATCGGCTGTGGCGCCAGGCGGGCCTGCTGGTGCCCAGGAAGCGCTCGCGCAAGCGCATCGCCTCCACGAGGCCACGCGTGCACACGCCCTTCAAGGCCAACATGGTCTGGGCCTACGACTTTGTCTTCGACACCACGGCCACCGGCCAGCAGCTCAAGTGCCTGACCGTCATCGACGAATACACCCGGGAGTGCCTGGCCATCGACGTGGCCGGCTCAATCCGTTCCAAGCGCGTGATCGAGGTGCTGTCGCGCTTGGTGAGCGTGCACGGGGCGCCGCTGTTCATGCGCTCGGACAACGGGCCGGAGTTCGTCAGCCAAGCCATCCTGGAGTGGATCGCTGAGTCCGGCATCGCCACCGTGCTCAACGACCCCGGCAAGCCCTGGCAGAACGGTGCCGACGAGAGCTTCAATGGCAAGTTCCGCGACGAGTGCCTGTCGGTCGAGTGGTTCCGCTCACGCCGTGAGGCCAAGGTCGTCATCGAGTCCTGGCGCCAGCACTACAACGAGATCAGGCCGCACAGCAGCCTGCAATACTTGACCCCGACGGAGTTCAAGCAGCAACTCCGTCAAGACCTGCAACCCGCCGTCTTCTAGGAATTACTGTCTCGGAAATCCCGAGCAGGTCATCGGGCAGTTGCTTACGCTCGCTACGCTTGGACATGCGGCTGCAACGGGCCGCAAGCACCATTCCAACACTTCGAGCAGCAGACATTCCGGCGCGGGTTGACGCCCTCGACACCAGTCGTTGAAGTTGTCAACCGGCCGCGTGCGTCGGCAACTGCTTCATGCCGGGCCGCGTGAACTCGGCGGCTGCCGCCGAAGACGGCAACCGCTGCGAAGCGCACGTCGACTTTCTGAGTTTGCCGGATCACTCACCCGGCCCGCCCAGCGCTATTGCTCCGATGAACCTTGGAGTAGCAGGGCCTTGATCACCGTGGGGCGGGTCGACGAAGCGCTCGCCGTCAGCTGCGACTTGCCCGCCTTCAACGCCACGCTGTCGGACACGATATTGATGGCCTCGTTCAGGATGACGTCGTTGGCGTCGTCGCGGGCCTTCTGGGCGGCGAGGTTCCGCACGAGCTGGCGCTCGTTGAATTGCAGGCCGTCGTCCGCCAGGGTGCCGCCGGCGGCCGACGCCGCGCTAGCGGCGCCGCCCAGCAGGGCGACCAGGCGCTTCTCCTGCGCGGCGCGCTCCTTGCGCCGCACATCCTCGTTGAGCGAGATCACATTGTTCTTGCGCTGCGCCCTTGCCTTGGCCAGGTCCTCCACCAGATCTTGGTAGTCGCGGTCTCGCTGCACGCGGCCGTCGTGCCAGGCCTTCAGGCGGGGCAGATGGGGTTTCAGGTCGCCGGCGGGTCGGTGGTCGACCGCCGGGATGCGCGTCGAGGGCAGGGCGTTACCGAAGCTCGACTCGCCGAACGGGCTGTCGTCGCCCACTGCCGGGACGCGGATGTCCGGCATCACGCCATGCAGTTGCGTCGTCCCGCCGGTCACGCGGAAGAACTGCGCGACGGTCAACTTCAGGTCGCCGAACGTCGGCTTGGGATTCCTGGCGATCTCGTCGAGCCGGGCGACAGTCTGGACCGTGCCTTTGCCGAAGCTGGGCTCGCCGATGACCAGGCCGCGGCCGTAGTCCTGGACCGCGGCTGCGAAGATCTCCGATGCCGATGCCGAGCCCCGGTTGATCAGCACCGCCAGCGGCTCCTGCCAGGCCACCGTGGTGTCGGTGCTGGTAGCCACGGAGACCTCGCCCTTGGCATTGCGTGTCTGCACCACGGGCACCTTGCCGAGGAACAGGCCCGTCAGCTCCACCGCCTCGCGCAGCGAGCCGCCGCCGTTGTTGCGCAGGTCCATCAGCACGCCGTCGACCTGCTGGGCCTTCAGGTCCTGCAACAGCCGGGCCACGTCGCGCGCGGCGCTGCGGTAGTCGTTGGTGCCCTTCTGCATGGCCGCGATGTCCTCGTAGAACGAGGGCAGGGTGATCACGCCGACCCGGCGCTTGCCCTCGCCGGTCGTCACCGAGTACACCTTGGCCTTGGCCGCGCTGTCCTGCATCTTGATGGTGTCGCGGACCAAGGCGATGGTCTTGACCGGCGCGTCGGGCCCGCCGTCCGCCGGCAGGATGTCCAGCCGTACCGTCGATGCCGCCTTGCCGCGGATCAAGGCCACCACGTCGTCCAGGCGCCAGCCGACCACGTCCTCCATAGGGCCCAACGGCCCTTGGCCGACCCCGACGATGCGGTCGCCCACCTGGAGCTGGCCCGACACCATGGCCGGCCCACCCGCCACCAGTTCGCGAACGGTGATGTGGCCGTCGTTCTCGGTCAAGACGGCGCCGATGCCCACCAGCGACAGGCGCATCGCGATGTCGAAGTTCTCGGCAGCGCGCGGCCCCAGGTAGTTGGTGTGCGGTTCGATTGCCGTGGTGTAGGCGTTCATGAAGGCCTGGAAGGCATCCGCGCTGTTGATCTTGGCCAGCCGTTTGGCGTTGTTGTCGTAGCGCTTGTCCAGCAACTTGCGGATGGCCCCGTCGTCCTGGCCGGCGAGCCTGAGGCGCAGCCAGTCGTTCTTGACGCGCTTGCGCCAGAGCTCCAGCGCCTCGGCCTCGGTCGCTGGCCAGGGCTGGTCCGTGCGGTCGATCATCAGCGCCTCGTTGCGCTCGAAGTCGAAGCCCCTGGCCAGAAGGCTGCGCGCGAAAGCCATGCGCTCGGCGGCGCGGCGTTCGTAGAGGTTGAAGATCGCGAACGGAGTGCGCAGGTCTTCGTTCAGGATGGCGTCGTCGAGCCGGGTGCGGTCGGCCGCCAGGCGGTCGATGTCCGACCGCAGGAAGTACAGCTTCTCGGGGTCGAGCAGCTTCAGGTACTGGTCGAACACCCGGCTCGACAGGGTGTCGTCCAGCGGCATGGCCTTGTAGTGGTAGCGCGACAGCAGGTCCGCCGCCAGGCGGGCCGCCTTGGCGTCCTGCGCGGCCGGCTCGAGCCGCGGCGGATAAGCCAGCGCCGTATCAGCGGTGGCAAACGGCATTGCGGCCGCAACGGCCAGCACCAACCCCAACAGCTTGTGTCTCACTCTCATTCCTTCACACGGTTCCGCACGCGGATTTGCACGTTTGGATGGTGCCATGTCTGGTGTGAATGCCTGGGGCAGGTCCGGCGTGACCTCACGCGGCGTTCAGTTGATGGCAATGGGAGCCGCGGACCGGGACCAGCTGGGACCGCAACCGCTTCAAAGGGGCTGCGCCGCTAGCATCGCCCGCAAACTCCCGGGAAGCGTTGCCATGCTGAAGGTCCGAGTCGTCCGCACCCTGTCTGTCGAGACCAACGCCGCGTTGGGCCACCTCAGCGCCGCCAGCGGCTTGGTTCAGCTGGGCCAGCGACTTTTTGTCGTTGCCGACGACGAGCACGCGCTGGCCGCGTTTGACCTCGGGGGCGAGCACACCGGCCGGCTGCACCGGCTCTTCGACGGCGAGCTGCCTGACGAGCCCAAGACCCGCAAGGCCGCCAAGCCCGACCTGGAGGCGCTGGCCCACTTGCCGCCCTGGCCACACTGCCCGCAAGGCGCGCTGCTGGCCCTCGGTTCCGGGTCTCGGCCGCAACGCCAACGCGCTGCGCTGCTGGCGTTCAACGCGGCGGGTGGCATCGACGGCGTGCGCGAGATCGACCTCTCGCCGTTGTACGAGCCGCTGCAGGCCCGGCACGCGCAACTGAACATCGAAGGCGCCTTTGTCGCTGCCGGCCGCTTCTGCCTGCTGCAGCGGGGCAACCAGGCCAGCCCGGTCAATGTGCTGATCGGTTATGACTGGCTGGCGATCCAGCCCTGGCTGGACGGCACCGCGCCCGCGCCGGAGCCGGTCTCCAGCACACCGCTCGACCTCGGCGACATCGAGAGCGTGCCGCTGTGCTTCACCGATGGCGCGGCGCTGCCGGACGGCGGCTGGGTGTTCTGCGCGGCGGCGGAGGCGACCGATGACAACTACGCGGACGGTCCCTGCCGGGGATCGGCCGTCGGTGTCGTGGCGGCCGATGGGCGCTTGCTTGGCGTATGGACGCTGTCACTGCGCTGCAAGGCCGAGGGCATCGCGGTGACCGTGGCGAACGGGATGCTGCAGCTGCTGCTTGTGACGGACCCCGATGACCGCGACCAGCCGGCCTTGCTGCTGTCGGCGAGCCTGGCCGATCCACGCGGTTGACCACGGCCGTCGAGCGCCGCCGCAGCGGGCCTAGGATGAGCCGCACCCGACTCTCCACTTGCTCACCATGCGCTCCAAACACGCTCTTGCTGCCGCCGTGCTGGCCACCGCCTGCCTGAACGCTATGGCCCAGCTGGCGCCCGTCGACACGGCCGACCCTGTGGCGCCTCTCGTCAACCAGCTGGAACTCGACAAATACAAGGCCACCATCAAGGGCCTGACGCAGTTCGGCGACCGGCGCCAGGGTACGGCGCGCAACCGGGCGGCGCTGGACTGGATCGAGGCGCAGCTGAAAGGCCATGGCTGCACGAACACCGAGCGGCTGCGCTATGAGTTCACCGAGCCGGCCAGGCGCGGCCCCGTGCAGTTGCAGCCGGTGCGCGCGGGCGGCCCGGCCGCTCAGGGCGGCGGCACGCTGTTCGGCAAGCGCGCGCCCATCGGCGTCAACACCGACCCCATGGCCCAGCTCGACGAGAAGCTGCGCGCGCTGAACGGCGAGCAGACGCCGCCGGGCACGGGCCCGCGCGAGAGCCTCTATTGCACGAAGGTGGGCGCCTCCCGGCCGGACGAGATGGTCATCGTGTCGGCTCACATGGACGGCATCGGTTTTGGCGAGGCGGCCAACGACGACGGCTCGGGCACGGCGCTGGTGATGGAGCTGGCGCGCGTCTTCAACGCGCCGGGCGTGGTGACGGAGCGCTCCATCCGCTTCATCCTCTGGAACAACGAGGAGACCGGCCTGAACGGCGCCCACGCCTACGTGGCCCAGCGCAAGGAACTGCAGGGCATCGAGTCGCCCAAGGGGTCGGGGCTTTACCCGGAGCCGAAATGGCTGGGCGTGATCCAGCACGACATGCTGCTGTTCGACCACGGCATGCCGGTCCCGAAACTGGACGCCGCCGGCCAACCGGTGCTCGACGCGCGCGGCCAGCCGGTCTACACGGCGCCTTCGGCCCAGCGCGCCGAGGCGGACGTGAACATCGAGTTCCAGGTCAACTCCAAGCAGGCCGATGCCTCCGCCAAGCTGGCCTGGGCCCTGCGCGGGGCCAACGAGAAGTACGCGACCGACTACCCGGCTGCCGTGGGCAACCGCATGACCAACACCGACTCGGTGCCCTTCATGGACCATGCACCCGCCGTTTCCGTGCGCGAGAACGAGCGCGGCATGCAGATCGGCGCCGGCTGGAACCCGCACTGGCACCAGCCCACCGACGTGTACGCGACCTATTCGGACAAGGACTTCCTGCTCGGCCTGAACGCCGCGCAGACGACGCTGGCCGCCGTGGCGCAGCTGACCGGTGCGCGAGGCAAGCCCTGACCCCGTTGACCTGCGCAGTAGTTCACGAACTGCGCACCACGCTCCCGTGTTTTCCCGCATTCGCGGGGATGTGGGTAAGTTTCACCTCGATACAGTTGCGTTCACTGCGCGGTGCTAGAGGGTTCACGCGCAGGCTAGAGATGACGCGGGGCTAGTCAGGCCCACAGCGCACACAGGGGGAGCAAAAGCCGTTGGAACGTTGCGTCCAGTGGCCGTTCAACGGTCCACCTTGGTGGGCTTTTTTCAATCCCCGATGTCGTGCGGACATGTCGGTGCAGCTGCTCAAACGCAGCGGTGCCGCAGCCCGTCGCGGTGTCCTGTTGCCGACCGCCTGCTGCCTGCTGCCCCGTGGAAACAAACACTGCTCTTGCCCCCTTCTATGCCGAGGCGCCCGCGCTGGTGCGCGAACCCGCCACCCGTGACGCCGCCGACCTGCTCGTCGAAGCGCTGGAGGCGCTGGGCGTAGAGTACGTTTTCGGCGTGCCCGGCGGCGCCATCGAGCCGCTGTACAACGCCCTGGCCCGCAGCGGCCGGCGCGGCGGGCCGCGCGCCGTCGTGGCTCGCAACGAGCAGGGTGCGGCCTACATGGCCGATGGCTATGCCCGCGAGACCGGCAAGATCGGCGTGTGCATCGCCACCTCGGGGCCGGGCGCCACGAACCTGATCACCGGCGTGGCCTGCGCCTACGACAACAACGTGCCCATGCTGGTCATCACCGGCCAGCCGCCGATCAAGAACTTCGGCAAGGGCGCGCTGCAGGAGTCCAGCTGCACGGGCATCAACACGATGGCGATGTTCCGCCCGTGCACCCGCTACAACTCGCTGGTCTCGCATGCCGAGCAGCTGCCCATCAAGCTGTTCAACGCGCTGATGCACGCCCAGCGCGCGCCCAGCGGGCCCAGCCACCTGTCCATCCCGGTGGACATCCTGCGCCAGCCGCTGCCCGCCGATCTGGAGACGCCCGACTTCGCCGGCCTGCTGCGCCGCGCGCCGGCACTGGTGGACCTGCCGGCCGTGCGCCAGCTCGCCCGCCTGCTGTTCTCGGTCCGTTCGCCGGTCTGGCTGATCGGCGACGGCTGCGGAGAGGCCGCCAATGAGCTGATGCAACTGGTGCAGCGCACCGATGGCCACTTCATCGCCACGCCGGACGGCAAGGGCTTCATCAACCCGCGCCACCCGCGTTTCCGCGGCGTGTTCGGCTTCGGCGGCCACGCCAGCGCCGCCGAGCTGCTGTCCAGCGAGCCGGACCTCGTCATCGCGCTGGGCACTGGCTTCGGCGAGTTCAACAGCGGTGGCTGGTCCACCAACCTGCTGAACAGCCGCCTCATCCACGTGGACGACAGCGACGAGAACCTGATGCGTTCGCCGACCGCGCGGCTGCATGTGCGCGGCCACATCAAGTCGGTCTGCGAGCAGTTGATCGCGCTGCTGGCCCCGTCCAACACCGGGCCGGATGCGCAGCTGCTGCCCTTCGTGCATCCGCAGATGGCGCGCCAGGCCTACGAGGCCATGGTGGACAGCCCCCAGGCCATCCACAGCGACAGCGCGCCGGTGAAGCCGCAGCGCCTGCTGGCCACGCTGTCCGAGCGCTGCCCGCCGCAGACGCGCTTCGTCGCCGACGCCGGCAACAGCGCCGCCTGGGCCGTGCACTACCTCGCGCCGCACGACCAGCGCAGCGGCCGCCTGCCGGGCGGGCCCTACCTGCCGGCGGGGCAAGAGCGGCGCACGCGCCCATCCAGCTGGCTGCGCGTGACGATGGACTTCGCGCCCATGGGCTGGGCCATCGGCTCGGCCGTGGGCATCGCGATGGCCAACCGCCGCTGCCCGGTCGTCTGCCTGACGGGCGACGGCAGCTACCTGATGAACGGCCAGGAGATCACGGTCGCCGCCGAGCTGGGCCTGCCGGTGCTGTACGTCGTGCTGAATGACGGCGCGCTGGGCATGGTCAAGCACGGCCAGCGCCTGGCGGGTGCGGAGCCGATCGGCTTCGAGCTGCCCAAGGTGGACTTCGCCATGATGGCTGCGTCCATGGGCATCCCCGGCCATGTGATCCGCTCGCCCAAGGACCTGGATGCGCTGGATTTCAAGGCGATCCTGTCGCGCCGCGGGCCGACGCTGCTGGACGTGCGCATCGATGGCGAGGAAGTGCCGCCGATGAACGTGCGCATGAAGACGCTGGGCACGGCGCGATGACAGCGCTGGCACCGACGGGAGCACCGCGCGAGCGGGTCCGCACGCGCATCTGGCACGAGGAGTCGGAGCCCGGCAACGCCTTCGCCACCCGCAGCGCGCTGTGCCACGGCTACGACGTCTACGGCGACATGCTGGGACAGGCCCGCTGGGTGGACATGCTCTTCCTGCTGCTGCGCGGCGAGGCGCCGTCTGCCGGGCAGGCCCGTTTGCTGGAGACGCTGGCTGTTGCGCTGTGCAACGCCGGCCCGCGCGACGCCGCGGTGCATGCGGCGATGTGCGCCGGCGTCGGCGGCTCGACCGCCGCCGCCGCGTTGATCGCGGCGCTGTCCGTCGGAGCCGGCAAGGCCGGCGGTGCGCGCGAGGTGTGGGCCGCGATGCAGCAGTTCGTCGACTGCGGCCGCAGCCCGGCCGCCTGGGAGCGCGCGCTGGCCGCACCCGCCGTCGAGCGCGCGGGCATCTGGCCGCAGACCGAGCATCCGCCGGGCTTCGACCCGCACGCCGCGCTGACCAGCGGCATCGTCGAGCGCACGTTGCAGGTGCTCGCCCCGCTCAGCGTTGGCCTGTGCCTGCCCTGGCTGCTGCAAAGCCGCGCCCAGCTGGAGGCTGCAACCGGCCGCGGGCTGGCCATGACGGGCGTCGCCGCGGCCGCCCTCCTCGACCTCGGCTTCACGCCGGACCAGGGCGAGATGCTGCACCTGCTGCTTCGCTTGCCAGGCGCGGCGGCGCATGCGCTGGAACAGAAGGAACAGGGCCACAAGAGCTTCCCGTTCTTCGCGCTGGACTTGCAGGACGACCCGGGAATCGCGGCATGAACGGCCCCGATGTTCTCGTCGACAGCGCCGACCGCATGCGCACGCGCGTCGGGCAGGCCTTCGTCGGCACCCGCGCCGTCTTCCGCGGTCAGGACCTGCACGCCGAACTGCGCCATCTGGACTGGATGGCGCTGTATGTGCTGGGCATCACCGGCCGGCATCACACCGAGGCGCAGCTCAAGCTGTTGCATGCGCTGTGGGTCTGCACCAGCTACCCGGACGCACGCATCTGGAACAACCGCACCGCCGCGCTGGCCGGTTCGGCCCGCAGCACGCCCGGGCTGGGCATCGCCGCGGCGCTGGCGATGTCGGAGGCCACCATCTATGGCGGCCATCCGTACGTCAGCAGCATCGACTTCCTCATCCGCGCGCAGCCGCACGGTGGCGAGGCGTTGCACGCCTTCGTCGAAGCGGAGCTGGCAAAGGGCCGCATCTACGGCTACGGCCGCCCCATCGCCAGCGTCGACGAGCGGCTGCCCTGGGCGCTGGGCATCGCGGCCGACCTGCAACTCGACGGCGGGCCGCATCTGCGCATCGCGCTCGAAGTCGAACGGCTGCTGGTGCAGCGCAGTCCGAAGTTGCGCATGAACTACGCGGCGTTGATGTCCGCGCTGTGCGCGGACCTCGGTTTCTCGACGACCGAGATGCACCACTTCCAGGTGCCGGTGTTCCTGGCCGGCATGTCGCCCTGCTTCATCGAGGCCGCCGAGCGGGCGCCGGGGACGGTGTTCCCGATGTCCTGCGCCCATATCGCCTATGAAGGCCCGGCCGCGCGCCGCTGGCCTACTTCACAACCCTGAGTACGACCATGAATCCTTATCCGCACTACGCGCACATGCGCGCAACGACGCCCGTGCATTTCAATGAAGCCTTGGGCGTGTGGGAGGTCTACGGCTATCACGACATCCAGACCGTGCTGGGCGATGCCAAGACTTTCTCGTCGGATCTGTCGGACGGCAAGATGATGGTCTTCATGGACCCGCCGCGGCACACGCAGTTCCGCAGGCTGGTCGCACGGGCCTTCACGAGCAAGGTCGTCGCCGACCTCGAGCCGAGCGTGCAGGCCATCACCGACGAACTGCTGGACCGCGTGGAGTCCACCGGCCGCATGGACCTCGTCAGCGACCTGGCCTTCGCGCTGCCCGTCACGGTGATCGCCGAGCTGCTGGGCCTGCCGGTGGCGGACCACGAGAAGTTCAAGCAATGGTCGGTCCCCGCCATCCGCGCCGCCGAGATGGAGCTGATGGGCCAGGTGCCCGCGCCCGAGCTGGTGCAGGCCGTCGACGAGCTGGACGCCTACCTGGCCGACCTGATCGCCGCGCGCCGCGACACGCCCAGCAACGACCTCGTCAGCGGTCTGCTGGCGGCCGAGGTCGATGGCGAGAAGCTGACGCTGCAGGAGGTCGCCAGCACCTGCCGGCTGCTGCTCATCGCCGGCTTCGAGACGACGGCCAACCTGATCGGCAACACGCTGCAGCTGCTGCTGTCGCACCCCGATCAGCTGGCCCGGCTGATGGCCGACCCGGCGCTGCTGGCTCCGGCCATCGAGGAGGCATTGCGCTTCAACACGCCGTTCCAGTTCTTCGCCCGCATCGCCAAGTGCGACGTCGTGCTGGGCGGCCAGCTCATCAAGGCCGGCCAGCAGGTGATGACCTTCAACGCCTCGGGCAACCGCGACGAGTCGGCTTTCCCCCATGCCGACACGTTCGACATCACCCGCGCCGCCAACCGCCACCTGAGCTTTGGCCACGGCATCCACTACTGCCTGGGTGCGGGCCTGGGCCGGCTGGAGGCGCGCGTGGCCATCGCCACGCTGCTGCGTCGCTTCAGCGGCCTGCGGCTGGACGAGGGCAGGGCGGCCCAGCCGCTGGCGTCATTCGTGCTGTTCGGCTTCAGCAGCCTGCCGGTGTGCTTTGAAAGCGCGGCCTTGGCGTCAGAGGTGGTAGGCGCCCTGGACGTAGAGTGAGCGCCGCGCGAGCGGGATGTCGCTCGGCAGGCCCAGGCCGGGCGCCATGCTCGGCTCGCGGGCATCGGCGTTGAATAGGTTGCGCAGCGATACCGCGAAGTCCCAGCCGCCCTTGCTCCTGCCGGTGCGCAGCGTCAGGTCCGCGGTCGTGTAGTCGGGGATGGGCGCGCGTGCGTCGCCCGTCGAGCGCTTGCGATCGGCCACATGGTTGACCTGGCCGCTGAGCAGCCAGTCGTTCGTGATGCTCCAGTCGGCGCGGGCGTTCACGTGCCGGCGCGGTGCGTAGCCGGCGTCGGTGCGCGTCATGTCCTCGATCGAGCGTTGCAGCGCGACGTTGCCGCTCAGGCGCAGCCTGCGCGTCGCGTCCCATTGCGCGTCCAGCTCCAGCCCGGTGCCGTGCTGGGCGCCGATGTTATTGAACTGCGCCGTGCCGCCGCCGGTGTCGGTCGTGCGGATGATGTTCTTCATGTCGTAGCGGAACAGGCTCAGGTTGAGCTGGGTGTCCGCCCGCACCTGCCAGGAGAAGGCCGTCTCCAGCGTGCTGATCTGCTCGGGCTTCAGCGCGGCGTTGCCCCGGATGACGGGGTTGTTGATGCTGTACTGTTCCGTGAAGGCCGGCGCGCGGAAGGCACGCCCGTACAGCAGCTTGACCGTGAGGTCGAGGTTGGCATCCCACACCAGGGCCGCACGCGGGTTGGTGGTGCTGCCGAAGTCGGAATAGCGGTCGTGGCGCAGGCCCGCCGTCAGCGTCCAGTCCTTGGCCACATTCCATTCGTCCTGCAGGTACACGTAGCTGACCGTGCGCCGGTGCGGCTCGGCAAAGGACCCGGAGGCCGGGAACTCCTCGACCTGGCCGCTGGGCAGCGGCACGGGCAGGCCGACGGCGGGGCCGCTGGGCACGATGGTGAAGTTCTTGAACTCCTGCGTGCGGTACATGTCGAGGTCGTCATGCCCGGCGCCGATGCGCAGGTTGTGGCCTCTGAAGCCGCCGTAGGAGGCCACCGCCGCGAGCCGCAGCTGCCGCTCCCACGTGTTGGGCGCGCCGAGCATGCCCTTGGGGAACGACCCGCCGAAGGCGCCCGGTGGAAACAGCTGCAGCGGCACGTTGAAGGTCTGCTGGTAGTGCAGGTAGCTGGCTGAGAGCGTGCCCCGCCAGTCGTTGCCGAGCTCGATGTCCGACCAGGACAGGTCCGAAGTGACCCGCTCGATGCGATAGCGGCCGACCGGGTCCAGCGCGGCCGCGACGCCGGCGCCTGTCTGCAGGTCGTCGCGCAACTTGTAGCTGCCGCGCAGGCGCAGCTTGCCGCGGCTCACGTCGGCGTTGGCGTCCAGGGCCTTGAAGCCGACGTTCATGGGCCCGGGCGCCAGGCTGGCCTGGGTGCCGAACACGGTGTCCAGGAAGGTCTGCTGGTCGGCGGTGACGGTCTCGCGCTGGCCGTCGGTGCTGCCGACGCGCACGTAGGCCGCCACGTCGTAGCCGCCCAGCTTGCCGCCGTACTGCAGCCAGCCGTCGCGGCTTTTGAACGAACCCACGCGCACGCCCAAATCCAGGCCTGCGACGTCGGCCGCCGTCTTGGTGATGACGTTGATGACGCCTGAGAACGCGTCGGCACCGTAGAGCGCCGAGCCGGGGCCGCGGATGATCTCGATGCGGGCGATGTTCTCCACTGGCATGTCGCCCCAGCCCAGCCCGCGGTTGCCCACGAACAGGGTGGTCAGCGGCACGCCGTTGAGCAGCATCAGCGTCTGCGCGTTGAACTCGCTGTGAATGCCGCGGATCAGGTACAGCGGCGCAAAGGTATTGCCGCTGCGGCTGACATGGATGCCGGGCACGCTCTCCAGCACCTCGTCGATGCCCGTGGCGCCCATCGCCGCGATGTCCTGGGCCGTGATGACCGTCGCCACGGCCGGTGCGCGGCGCAGCGCCTGTGGCGCGCCGGTGGCGATGCTGACGGTCGTCTTGTCGCCGTAGACCTGGGCCAGCTCTTCTTCCTCGCTCGCCGGTTGGGCGGCCGCGACCGGCAGCCCTGCCGCCCAGCAGGCGCTGGCCAGGACCACCAAACCAAAGATAGGTCTCATTGCCGGCTTCTCCGAGGTGGACGGTGAATGGGCGCGTATTGTGCTGTCACGGATGCGCTGCCCGAGGATTGGCGCAGGGCGACTGTTGCGCTGACGTGAACTCCGTCCGCACGCCCGGCGCGGGTGGTGCGCGCCGGCTGGCCGCGCACCGGCACTCCGCATAATGCCGCGGGCGCCGTGAGCGGCGAATTGATCGAGTCCGGTGCCAGGTCTTGCCAGACTGGGCAAGGCACAGAGCCTTCGCTTTTTGGGCAACCACGCCTTGCGCCGCCGTTTTGAGCCTGGCCCCTTTGCATAATGCCGCCCACCCGTCCCGGCCCTGCTACACAGCACCCACCACTTGACTGAGCCCGGTTGCCCCGCCCAAACCACGCGCCGCGCAGTATTGCGCCAGGCCCTGGGCGGTGCCGTGGTGCTGGCCGCCAGCGCGGCGCCGGCCGCCAGCGCGGCGCCGGCCGCTGAGCTGGGTCGTGCGCTGGTGGTGGTCTACCCTGACCTGGGCGAGCCCTTCCGGCAGATCTTCGCGGCCATCATCGACGGCATCGAGGACAAGCTCGGCGCCGCGGTGACCAGCCTGGCGGTCGCCAACAACGCCAACCCGGCCCAGTTCGCCGAGGAACTGCGCAAGCGCGAAGCCAAGGTGCTGATCGGTCTCGGCCGGGGCGGCATGCGCATCGCGGCCGCGATGGCGGGCGACCTGCCGGTGCTGGTGGGCTGCGTCGTCTCGGTGCAGGAATCCGAGGCGCGCAGCTTCCCGGTCCACACGCTGGCGCCCGACCCGGCGCTGCTGCTGGCACGGCTCAAGCGCCTGAAGCCCGGCACGCGGCGCGTGCACCTGGTCTACGACCCCAAGCTCAACGCCTGGTTGGTGAAGCTGGCCCGCGAGGCCGCCCGCATTGAGGGCATGGAGCTGCTGGCCCAGGAGGCCGCCGACCAGGCGGGCGCGCTGCGGGCCTACTCGCAGCTGCTGGCCGCGGCCGACCCCGCCCGCGACGCGTTGTGGCTGCCGCAGGACCCGACGACGGTGGACGAAAGCACCGTGCTGTCGCTGGTGTTGCGCGAGGGCTGGAACCGCAACATCACGGTCTTCTCCAGCCATGTAGCCCATGTGCGGCGCGGCGCGCTGTTCTCGCTTTACCCGGACAACCGCGAGATGGGGCGTTCGCTGGCGACCGCGGCCCAACGCCTGGCAGCCGCACCGAAAGCCGCCGTCGCCGGAGTCCTGCCGTTGCGCCAGACCCTGGCTGCCATCAACATCCGCACCGCTGCACACCTCGGCATCGACGTGGCCGCAGCGCAGTCCGGATTCGAGCTGGTCTACCCCTCCAACTGAGGTCCAGATTGACGTCTCCCCAGCCACTCGACAGCCAGCCGCCCGGCCTCTTGAGGGATGCGGCCGTCAGCCCGCCCGCGGCGCCACGGCGGCCGTGGCCATTGCGCGTCTATGCGCGCTGGTTGCACGAGTCCTCCTTCCGCCGCCACCTCAGCATGGCCGTCGCCCTGGGTGCACTGTGCCTGGCCCTGCTGATGGCTGCCGTCAACGCCTGGCAGGGCGGCCGCCAGGTGCGCGCCATGCTGATGGAGCAGGGCGGTCGCGTCGCGGCCAACCTCGCCTCCAACAGCTCGCTGGCCCTGCTTTATGCGGCGGCCGACAACGCTGAAGAGGCGGTGCGTGCGTCGCTGGCCTTCCCCGACGTGATGGGCATCGAGATCCGCGACACCAACGGCCGCCTGCTGCTGGCACTGGGTTCCGAGGGCGACAGGCTGCCCGCCGCCAAGCCGCCGAGCCCGGCCGGCAGCGAGCCGTGGCTGGACCGGGAGACCGAAGACAGCTGGGCCTTCGCCGCGCCGGTGTGGACGCGGCCCGAGGCTTCGCCCTTCGACGTGACGGTGCGGCCGCCGCAGCTGTTGGGGCATGTGCGCGTCATCCAGAGCAAGGCGACGCTGCACCGCACGCAGGCCTCGCTCTTCGTCGCGAACTTCGGCGTCGCGCTGCTGTTCGCGGCGCTGTTCCTATTTGCGGTGCGCTTCCTGGCGTTGCGGCTGACGCGGCCGCTGGTGGCACTGTCCGAAGCCATGGAGAAGGTGGAGGCGGGCGACAGCGACGCGCGTGCGCCGGCCGGCGGCCCGCGCGACATCGCCGCGATGGCCCACACCTTCAACCGCATGGTCGCCGCGCTGCAGGAGCGCGAGACCGAGCTGGCCGCCCACCGCGACCACCTGGAGGAGCTGGTGCGCGCGCGCACGATCGAACTCAGCGAGGCCAAGGAACGCGCCGAGGTGGCGAGCCGGGCCAAGAGCCAGTTCCTGGCGCGCATGAGCCACGAGCTGCGCACGCCGCTGAACGCCGTCATGGGCTATGCGCAGATCCTGAAGATGGACGAGGCCATCACGCCCAAGCAGCTCAGCGGCCTGGACATCATCCACAGCAGCGGCCAGCACCTGCTGACGCTGATCGTCGACATCCTCGACCTGTCGCGCATCGAGGCCGGCAAGGGCGAGCTGCGCATCGCGCCGATCGAGCTGGTGACGCGGCTGAACGCCGTTGCCGACATCGTGCGCGTCATGGCCGTGGACAAGCAGATCACGCTGGATGTCGAGCTCGACCCCGGGCTGCCGCGCATCGTTCTGGCCGACGAGAAACGGCTCAGCCAGATCCTGCTGAACCTGCTGGGCAATGCGGTCAAATTCACGCACGTCGGCGGTGTGACGTTGCGTGCGCTGGCCCTGCCTTCGGCCGAGAC